>Ga0209541_10005316_pt1 | contig 22540 bp, 28 predicted proteins | sample RifCSPlowO2_01_FD_184027 | JGI IMG/M metagenome (GOLD analysis project Ga0209541, IMG submission 184027) | Groundwater microbial communities from Rifle, Colorado - Rifle CSP2_plank lowO2_0.1 (SPAdes) (version 2) | ecosystem: Environmental > Aquatic > Deep subsurface > Groundwater | place...
AGCGAAGCCGAATTGATAAAAATAATGTACATTAAAAAATCAAAAACAAGAGGTGCAATAACTCAATCTCTTCAATTGGCCCCCTGAAAAACGATTTCTTCTCAAACCACCCCCACGTATAAGCGTATAATAGGGGGGCCAAACCCTTTTCACCGAGGCGATTATTATCCCGCTTACTAAAGACCAGACGGAAAATCTTGCAAGAGCCGGCAAAGAGGAATTCTTAAAAGGCAGGGCCACATTAAGGCAGCTTAACGGGTTTTTTGAAAAGCAGAATATGGGAGCAAAAGACAGGAAAAAATATTTAGAGGAGATTCAAAAGGCAAAAAAAGATGCTGATAGGGCCTCTGCAAAGGCACAACCTGTCCAAGACGAAAAAAAATCGTCTGGAGCAGTCTACATTTTCATTTTTTTACTATTATTGGCGTTTCTTGCATACCTATTCCTTAAATGATGCATAAGCAGAAATTAAAATTTAAAATATAGCAAAAGACACAAGTTTTTAGACATAAATAATGTCTTTTGCTTGTCAAAAATCAAAGATTTTTGAGCATGCTCGGAAATTGTAACAATTTATTATACATTTTTTGCAATTTCCGACATAAAGCAAATCAAAGATTTGCGAATGCTCGAAAATTCAATAGAATTTCCGACATATTACGAACGGACAACTATTGTATAATTATTTTTGTCCGTGAGTATAGTTTATATATAATGAGCATAACCGGGGTCTACAATTGGGCCCATGGTCTAGTGGCTAGGATACAACCTTCACAGGGTTGGGGTGCCGGTTCAATTCCGGCTGGGCCCACTTTATCGTTCCGTGGGATTGTAAATTCCACATTGCATGCTTTCCATCAACGCTTTCGCAAAGGGTTGGTTCAATTCTCCTTGGGCCCATTAAAATTAATTCTAGCCCAATCCATAGCCAACTCCTGTTGAGATAGCTCCAATAGAAGCTGGCAGCCTTTCTTTGTAAGGGATTACATTTCTGTATAAATCGTGTATGCCCCTTCCAATGCCATCTAAACTTAGATTTTTAACCGGATGCCTTATGACATTATAAGCTCCTTTCACGGCTTTGAAAGCAAGGTAAGGTGCTGTGTAAGAGAGAATAACTGCATAAGGTGGGGCTCCTGCCAACAGCGATCTAATAGTAAAAGATGTTCCTATAGCTGCTCCTGAGCCGTCAATTACCCTCTCCAAAAATCCTCTTTCATCTTTTTTATCAATATTTGCTTTTGCCATACGTATCAATATTTTTTTCATACTACATAAATTTAAATAGTAGTAATATACTACTACTTTATGCCTGAATATATTGCCCTTCTGCAAAAATTGGATTTAAGCCCGACAGCAGCAAAAGTCTACATCTCATTGCTTGAACTGGGAAAGGCAAGTGCAGACAAGATAGCAAAAAGGGCAGAAACATACAAGGCTAATGTTTATGATGCGTTGGAGAGATTGGCCCAGCTTGGGCTGGCAACCCATGTTTTTGAAGAAAATAAGAAATTGTTTGTTGCGACAAATCCGGAAAAATTGCCGCAGATTGCCGAAGAATTCAAAGAAAAGCAAATCATAAAAATCGAAGAATTAAAAAATGAATTAAAGAATGTAATGCCACAGCTGAAGGCAAAATATGAAAGTGTCAAGGAAAAAGAATTGTTTGAGATTTACAGGGGAAGGAAAGCCTACAAGGCAATAATCAATGAAATAGTGAGTGAAAAGCCAAAATTCTGGAAGGGCTTTGGAAATTTTCAGATACAGGCATTCTTCCCCATTGATTTCAAGAAATGGTTCAAAAGCATAGAAATAAAATTATTTTCCACTAAATCTGATGAGATAGTAAAGAGAATGGAAGCTGCAAAAGAAACAACAAAAGTAGAAGTGATTTGGCTTCCTCAGGAAGTTTACATGCCGATTGTGTGGGTTATCTTCGGCGAAAATGTATTGATAATAATCTATGAGCCTGATTTGATTGTGATGCGCATTAAATCAGAACAAGTCATAAAAACATTCTCCAACCAGTTTGATTATTTGTGGGGGAAATATAAAGAATAATTTACTCCCCATACCTTATCTTTAGATATAACTGAAACAAAACAACAACCCCAAAAATGATATTCATTATTTGAACTGGCTTTGAATCAATCAAAAAGCCATATATTATCCAAAATACAGTTCCAATAAGCGTTGCAATTATCATCCACAAAGACAGGTCAGCAACGCTTTTTGTTCTGTAGGATTTAATGACTTGCGGAACAAAGCTGATCATTATAAAAATTCCTCCAAGATAGCCGATTAGTTCTTGGATCAGCATCAAATCCCCAGCGCCATCTTTGCTTCTTCCGACATCCTGTCCGGGCCCCATACAGGAGTGAATGTAAGGTTAATTTCCACTTCCGTTACTCCTTCAATAGAGGAAACGTGCCTTCTGACGTCGTCCAGCAAAGCCGGGCCATAAGGGCACATGGGAGTGGTAAAAGTCATCAGGATCTTTACTTTGTTCCCTTCTATGTCTATGTCATAAACCAGCCCAAGGCTCCAGATGTCATAATTTATCTCAGGATCGTAAACTTCCTTCAAAACTTCTATGACCTGCTCTTTGGTTGCCATAAGCACAGCAATCTTTTTATGCTATAAAAATGTTATGCCTAGGCATGGTGGATTTCAATAAACTCGCGCGCCTAAGTCCGGAAAAAATCAATCTGCTGCAAAATAAGCTGTTAAGAAACTTTATCAGGAGCCAGATTCCATACCATCCTTATTATAGAAGCTTGTTCAAGAAAAACAAAATAAGCTTTTCTGATATTAAGACAACTGATGACTTAAAAAAGCTGCCATTCACAGCAAAAGAAGACATTGCCCCGACAGCCAATGAGCCAAAAAAATTTATCGGTTTTGTTCTGCAGCCGGATAAGAAATTAATAAGGCAATATGCGCCATTAAATAAAAAATTAAAAATAATATTCAGCAAGGATAGCGTGTACTATGAATACAAGCCTGTTCACGTGCATTTCACAACCGGCAGGACAGCCAACGCAACGCCAATCCTCTATACAGCTTATGATCTGCAAAAACTTGAAGAGGGTGGAAAAAGGATGTTCGATATTCTGGATTTAAATACAAGAGATATAGTCATAAACGCTTTCCCGTATGCGCCACATCTTGCTTTCTGGCAGACATTTTACGCAGCAAAAGGGGCTAATATACTAAGCTTACATACGGGCGGCGGCAAAATTTTGGGAACTGAAAAAATAATCAGAACAATTGAAAGCATGAAAGCAACCTGCTTGGCAGGAATGCCGGGCTACCTGTATCATTTGATAAGGACTGCAAAAGATAAAAAAGCGGATTTCAGCAGTCTTAGTTCAGTCATTTTTGGCGGCGAGCGCGTCCCTTTGGGGCTAAGACACAAGATAAAAAAGGATTTGGCTTCAATAGGCTCTAAAAAGCCAAGAATTTTATCAACATATGCTTTTACAGAAGGCAAATCAGCCTGGGTCGAATGCAAAGAAGAATCAGGCTATCATCTTTATCCGGATTTTGAATTTGTCGAAATAGTTGACAAAAATGGCGAAAAAATAAATGAAGGGGAAAAAGGGGAGATTGTGTACACCTCTTTAGGCTGGCGCGGCTCTGTTTTCTTAAGGTACAAGACAGGGGACATATCAAAGCTCCATTATGAAAAATGCTCTTGCGGAAGAACTTTGCCCAGAATTGACGGAGCAGTTGAAAGAAGTTCTGAGTACAAGGAGTTTAAGCTTACAAAGATAAAGGGAAGCTTTGTCAATCTAAATGCATTCTTCCAGATAATGATGGCAAACAAGGAAGTTGAGGAGTGGCAAATTGAAATAAAAAAGAAGAATAACGACCCTTATGAAATTGATGAGCTGATTGTTTATGTTGCCCCGAAAAAAAATGCGAATTTTGAAAGGCTGAAGCGCAACTTGAAAAATGAGATTATTGCCCAGACAGAGGTAACGCCAGAAATTGTTAAAGTTGAGCTAAAAGAATTACTAAAACTATTAGGAATGGAAACCGAGCTGAAGGAAAAAAGAATCTTAGATAATAGGAAGATATAAGCTTACTATCCGGCAATCACCCTGTAGGCAGTCCCCAAAAATGCAGAAGCCGCAACTTGCTGCTGCACGTTCCCAATATAGTTCGTAGTAAAGTAATGCGGCACAAAATTATACTTGAAAACCCTCTTGGTCAAGTCCCACCACTCGCTCTTTTGGGAAGTTTTATTCTGCTTTTTAGTCATTGCCAAATAAACCGGATTGTAAACAAAGCCCATGAATCCAGGATTATAAGCCAGGGCTCTTCCAATCTTTCCATAGAATGTCTTATTGGTGATAGAAGCGATTATATTCTGATAAAAAGCCTTTGCCAAATTTCCTAAAACCAATCCTTTCCACCCTTCCTTGTAAAGCTTGTTCCATTCTGTTTTGGCTTTTTTCTTGAAATTCAACAGGACTTTGCCCAGCATCATTGCGCCTGCTGTCACCGGGCCTGCTGCCCCGCTTGCTGCATAGCTTAAAAATCCAGCGCCGCCCAGAAGCCCGTAATTGAATGCTGTTTTCATAAAGCCATATGCTGTTTTAATCTCATCCATCAGCCCTGCCAGATAGTCTAAACTATTTCCAGAGTTCACAAAATCATCTATTGTAGATGCCATATGGCAATAAAAAAGCTCTGGATGATAATAAAATCTTTCAGAATTTTTTTTGTCAAAACCGATATATTTATATAAAATAATATGGATTAACAAATAAATGGTCAAAATAGTAGAACAAAAGCAAAGGTTTGCGCAGCTTGACATCAAGGACAGGAAGATATTATACGAGCTGGACATTGACGCAAGGCAAAGCGCTTCTAAAATCGGAAAAAAGGTCGGATTAAGCAAACAGGTGGTTGCGTACAGGATAAGCAAGCTAATCGAAAGAGGGGTGATACAGAAATTTTATGCGGTTTGCGACACTTCCAAGCTAGGCTATACTACATACAAGGTGTTTTTAAGGCTGCAAAATGTTGATTTGCAAAAACAAGACGGGATTATTGGGTATATAAAAGCCCACCAGAATGTCCAGTTCTTCATTAGCTGCGATGGAATGTTTGACATGGTCTTCAATATTTTGGCCAGAACTGCGTCTGAGCTGTACGACATGCTAAAGGAGCTGGAAAATAAGTACGGCAGCTATATAGCTGAAAGAGTGCTGATAACAATGGTTTTTTCCTCGTTCTTTTTCAGGGATTACCTCATTGGAAAACCCTCGGAGCAGCTGAGGAAGCCCATGTATTTTGGCTCAAAGCCCGAGGCCGCGGAAATTGACGACATCAATAAAAAAATTTTGCACCATCTTGGCATTGGCGCCAGAATGCCTGCCACCGAAATAGCAAAAAGGATTTCAATCAGCGCGGATGCGGTGGCAGTGAGGATCAAGAAATTGGAGAAAGCCCAGATTATTCATAATTACATTTTGCTCCCTGACTTCCAGCTGTTAAATCAGGCTTCGTATAAGGTTCTGTTCACGCTGTGCAATCTCACCGAAGAAAGGGAAAAATCGCTTTTCCAATACTGCAAAACCCAGCCGAATATATGGTTCCATTCGAAATCTTTGGGCAGATGGGACTTGGAAATAAACATGGATGTTGACAGCCCGGGCCAATTCAGGGCTGTAATGATGGAAATAAAATCCCGGTTTTCGGATATAATAAAAGAATACAATATGCTGCAAATTTCAGATGTCCATAAGTTCAATTTTTATCCCTTCAATATTTGAATAGCTTTGGATAGCTATGGAAAAGATTTAAGTATCTGCAGGTCTTACATGCAAAACATGGTTCAAAAATCAGAGCTTGTAAAGTTTTGGCAGGACAACTTCGGATTCAGCGAGCTGGAATTGCGGGCATTCCAGGATGTGAAGAGGGAAGATTTTATTCCGGAAAACCTAAGGAATGCAGCTTATCAGGACATGCCGCTGCCTCTGCTTAGGGGCAAGACCATTTCGCAGCCCACCACAGTCATGGTAATGACCCACGCCCTTGAGCTTCGCCATGGCGAAAAAGTTTTTGAGGTTGGAACCGGCTCTGGATATCAGGCAGCCATTATAGCAAAAATAATCGGGCCAGGGGGAAAAGTCATTACAACAGAGGTTGTGCCGGAGCTAGTGCATTTTGCCAAGCAGAACCTTATGAAAGCGAACATAAGCAATGTGCTTGTTTACGAGGAAGACGGCTCGAACGGTATGAAAAGCGAAGCGCCGTTTGACAAGATAATAATAACTGCAGCGTGCAGGGAGTTCCCAAAGCCGTTGGTTGAGCAGCTAAAGCCGGAAGGCATAATAGTCGGACCGGTGGGCAGCCAGCAGGAGCAGGAGATGGTCAGGGGCGTCAAAGGCAAAAAAGGGAACTTAGAGCTGGAATTCTTGGGCCCCTTTTTGTTCACGCCAATGTACGGAAAGTATGGGTTTGAGATTTAGTTAAGTTTATATATCAGTGTTCTCAGTAAAATAAAAAAAGATGGCTGAACCAAAAAAATTGATTTCTTTGATTTCTATAGTCTTGGTTATCTTAAGCAATCTCGCTTTTGCTCAATTTGACGACCCAAGCCAGTATGAAGGCAGGCCTATAGATCCTTCCAGAGAGGGCATTGACTATTACCGGGAAGGCGATGTTATTGTTTACCCTGCCCAAACTAGTTCTAACGAAAAAAGGATGATGGAGCGCTTCAGCAGCGGCGAATTCTCAGAGGAAGAAATGAGAAAAATGGCCAAGGAAAAATTTGGCGGCGACTTTGACGAGATGGAATTCAAAAAATCAATGATGGAGTTCGAGAAAAGGGCGGAAAGGAAAGATGCATTCTCTTATGAGCATGAAGGGTACCGGGGATATTATCAGAGCCCTTCTTATGAAGGCTACTCCAAAGAGCATATGATTTTCGGCATGCTGTTTGAGCATATAGGTGAGGATATAGACCCAAGGGATATAAAGCAAAACTGCAATGAGCCTGACAAGATAGCCGACACAGTGATAAGCAGGCTGAAAGAAAAAATTGGAGACTTCCAAAGCGTATGCAAAAAGATTGATGAGCAGGAATCAAAATGCGAGGAGCAGTCCAAAAAGGGCTGCTCACAGGTTGGCGCGGCTTTTGTAAGGGAAGATGCAACAGAGATGGAAAAGCTTAATGCAATTGCATATTCATGCCCTCCGAACAAGGATGCGATAGCTGAGGCCTGCAAAAAAAGAAACAGGCTGCATATGGAGCAAAGGCTCGAGAATCTTGACGAAGAGTGCAAAAAAAGGTTTGATTATGAGGGAGAAAGGCTTGTCAGGGAATGTGAGAGATTCAAGGAAAACCAGATTTGCAGCAAAGAGAAGTACATGGAAAGATGCATGGGCGGAATAAAAAAGGAAGAGAGGACCTGCCCAGCACAAGTCGAGCCAAAATGCGGTTCAGGAGAAATTATCCAAAAAAACATAGATAGTAAAGGCTGTGTTTATTATTATTGTGAAACAAGAACTCAAGAATGCACAAAAGAAGAGTGCGGGCCAGCGCCTGGAATGCCGAATTATCTATGCACCGACGGAAAGACAGTTGCAGGACCAGGAAAATGCTTACGTCATGCTGACGGTAAATGTGGATGGGAAGTTATAAACTGTCCAACAACAGCTTGTCCAGAAGTAACAATCCCAACATGTGTAGCTGGTACCTCGCTCCAGAAGAAAACTGATGATAAAGGCTGTGTTTATTATTACTGTGAAACAAGGGCATGCACACAGGATGTAAAGCAGTGCACTGACGGAAGCTATGTTGCTCGTGACCCAGCTAAAAATTGCGAATTCAAGCCATGCCCAATTGTAGAATGCACTGCAGACTCAGATTGTAGAAAAGGAACATGCCCGGATGGCTCTACCTATCAGGCATACAGCTGTTCCAGCAATAAATGTGTATTGATAAACTATTTCCAAGATCCATGCCAGGCAAAATGCCCAACAGTTACAAAACCAACTTGCGCTTCAGATGAGCGCTTGGAAACTTTCTATGACAATTCAGGCTGCGTTGCAAGCTATCGATGTGTTAAACCTTACGGATGTGATGCTATAGTAGTAAAGCCAACCTGTGCAGAAGGCCAAAGCTTAACAACAAAATATGATGACAAAGGATGTGTTGTCGGATACGAATGTGTTTCTGTAGCCTCAAATACCAGTTCCTCGATAACAGGCGCTGCAGTTCTTTCTACTTATGACGACTTCCTGAGGCATTGCGAGAACTCATGGAATGAACAGCAAAGAATTTGCTCGAACACTCCGCAAGCCTGCGACAAGGAGGATTTTATAGAAAAATGCAAAGAGCAGGAAAGGAAGCACAGCAGCGACTTGAATATTCAAATTGAAAAGAATTGCCAGACCGCCACTGAATCTGAAATAAGGCATGCGGAGGAAAGATGCTCAAGAATAGGTGATGAAAGGGAAAAATGCATTGAGCATAGCGCAAAAAGATGCGGGCAAATGAAAGGCTTGTCGGAGCAGTGCAGAGAACTGATGACTGAAGAGCGCATAAGGAAATTTATAGTTGAAGAGGCCACAAAAAGATGCAAATTCAAGGACATACTTGCTGACGAAGATGATGTAAAAAGAGCAAAAAAGGTGGAAATTGTCCTGGCTGTCTTGAATACTGCAACTGGGAATGATATTGAAAAATTGAACTTGTTTATTGACGATTTAAAGGAGGACTTAAAGCTGCAGGACACTACTATCTATAAAGGTATGATTAATCCCAATAGTTTTGGCGATATAAAGTTGCTGCCATTTGTTGTCAATGCCAAGATAAGCGCAACCAGAAGCTCTGAAAGGGCAAAAGAGGCAAAAGCAAAGATTGTTGCAGGAACAAAAGCTGAGGAAGCGGCAAGCAAGCTTGCCTCATTAAGGGATTCTGACGTGCCAAACGAATACCTTTACATAATCGAGGACAAAGCAAGTGATGTTCTTGACGTTGCCGACAAGCTTGAAGAAGCAGAGAAGAAAGATGAGCAGAAAGGCATTGGCTACAAGATCAAACTGTTCTTGGGCCTGGCAAAGGCAGCTGAGCAGGAAGAGATTAAGCAATTGGAGGACAGCAAGTCCAAATTGCAGAATTCAATCGAAACCTTAGCGAAATTGATTGACGAAGTCCCAAGCGACGTTGCGAAAGCAATCTTAACAGAGCAGGTTGAAAATTTAAAAAAGCAGCAAGCTGATATAGAAGTTTTGATTGGTTCAAAGGAAAAGAAAGCAAAAGGATGGTTTGGTGTGTTTGGGTAGAGTTAACAAAAAGATTTATATAAGATTAATTAAAACTATAATTTCATGCAGTTAAAAGCGAATTTATCTGATTTACAAGCAAGAGTTTCGTCTAGTTTTCAGGAAGGCGGTCTACCAAGAAGACTTATAGACAAAACAGGAATCTATTTGGGAATCGCTGGAGAAGAGGTTATTCCTTATTTTCGATTGACTTTAATTTTCGGTCCATTATTTGGAGTTTTAGCTTTGACAGCGCAACATTCCATCCAAACAAGAAGAGAAGCACAAGCCTATGGGGAAATTAAGCAGCTGGCTGATTCTAATCGTAACAATCGGTTTGAACTTTCTGAGCAGCTTGATGTTTTAAGAAGGGCTGGGCATGAGAATATACAATTAATAGGTCCGCATGGGCCTTTAAATCTCCCAAGTTTGTCTTTAGAGGATTTTGAACGGGTTAAAGCAAGTTACTTGAATGAACAGCAGGTTGCTGAAAAATAAGAAAAGAGTTTACCTGAATCTCCTATGCCTGCTTTGCCCATAACTGGGCCTGTCGCTGCCTGAATATTGCCTTCTTTCTCCGGAATGGCTGCTTTGGCTTGAGCCGTGTGATTGAAATCTTCTGCCCCTGCTGGCGTATTGCACTCTGACTCCGTGGCTTGGCCTTTGGTAATCTCCACCTCTTTGATAGCCGTGTCGCGCTCCGCCATGAGGCCTACGCCCAAAAGACTCCCTTTTTGGATAGGGCATGAAGCTCACCCGGGGAAATTCCGGCAGCTGCAGTTGCTGTATAGAGATAGACCTATCTTCCAATACGGCCCTCATGTTTTCGTGATCTTCCTCTGAAAGAAGTGAAATCACTTTGCCTTCGGCGCCTGCCCGCGCGGTTCTCCCGATCCTGTGGATGTACTCCTTTGATGTCTTTGGTATGTCATAATTGAAAACGTGGCTTACTTCCTTGATGTCCAGACCTCTTGCAGCCACATCGCTTGCAACAAGCACCTTTGTCTTCTTTTCATGTATCATTCTCATGACGTCTTTTCTTCTGTTTTGGCTTAACCCCCCGTGCGTGCTTAATGCATGAATTCCATTTGTCTGCAGGTTGCTGCTGACAATGTCAACCCTTCTTCTTGTTGCGCAGAACACTATTGCAAGCTCAGGCTTTTCTTTATTCAAAAGATGCACAAGCAGCGAGAATTTTTCCCTTGAGCTTACCGGATAGAAAAACTGGGGAAGCAGTGTTTCTTCGACATAAGACTGGACCTTAATCCGTTCAGGGTGCTTCATGTAGTGCCTTACTATGTCATGCACCTGCTCAGAAATTGTCGCGCTGAAAAGCAAAGTCTGCCTTTCCCTTGGAATTTGGGATATTATCTGCTTGACATCCTCTATGAAGCCCATCTCAAACATCTTGTCGGCCTCGTCAAGGACAAGTATCCTTACTTTTTGAAGATTGAGAGTTCTTCTTTGCAGATGGTCAAGAGTCCTTCCAGGCGTCCCGACAACAACATCAGCATGATGCAGGCTGTGTATCTGGGGGTTTATCGAGACGCCGCCATAAACTGCAATAATGTCCATCCTTTTGTATTTCGAGAACTTCCTTAATTCAGAGGTGACCTGCTCGCATAATTCCCTTGTCGGCACTAAGATCAATGCCTGAATACCGTTTTTATGAACCAGCTTTTCAAGCAAAGGAAAGCCAAATGCCGCTGTTTTTCCCGAGCCCGTCATGGACTGGCCGATGACATCCTTTCCCTCCTGTATCAGCGGAATTGTCTTCTTTTGGATTTCAGTCATCTCGGAAAAGCCAAGCTCCAGGAAAGCTTTCTTCAAATCCTCATGCAGATGTATTCCTGAAATCATTTTCTGTTACCTCACTGTTTGATGTCCAATGGTATAATCTCAGAAATATCGCCTTAAATCTTTGACCAAGGACATATTCGTCAAGGCATATTTCTGCTCTTCGTAACCGAATAAATAAAACAATAATCCGGTTTTTTGAATTACTCTATTCTTTAGATTATTGCACCCTTTTTAATGGTTTCTATTGGAACTTAAATTAATTATAATTATTATCCCTTTGACGGAAAAATTTTTAAATAAACTACTATTTAATAGTAAAATGTTGGAAATTCCACGGTTAAGCATTGATGAATTGGGTACAAGCAGCGCTTCAAATAGGTTGGGGCAAATTCTTGAAAACCCAGGAGTTGTATTGATAACCGGATTGGATCAAACAATTTTCGATAGACTATATGAGCAGGCAAGAATATTTTTTGACAGCCCTCTTAAAAGCAGTTTTATGCATGAAGCGGTCGAAGAAGGTTATAAAATACGCCGCCCTTACAAAAGAGAATTTTTCTACGTCGACGGCTTAAATGGTTTGATTAGGCATTTGGGGCAATTTCCGGATTTTAAACTAGCAATTCAAGAAGTTTATATTACTCTAGAAGATTTATCAACAAGAATAGTATCATCTATCGGAGTTTATTTGGATAATAGAACTCCTATTCTTGATTATATGAAATTTATGAGAAAAATGGCTATTATGAAGTATCCGCCTATTGAAGACTTTCCAGAAATCGAGAGGAATCCCGGGCATCCTGATCCGCCATGCACCTTATTACCGCGAGCAACCCAAGATGGTCTAGAAGTAAGGGTAAAAGATGAATGGGTATCGGTTCCATTTGAAACAGGAACAGCTGTTTTTATGCCAGGAGGTGCTCTGGAACGTTATAGTGACATGAGAATCAGGGAGCTATGGCATCGAGTTAGAAACACTTCACTGGACCTGCAAAATCCAAGGTATGCTATGGGATTTTCTCTACAATAATACAATTTAATTTCTAATAAAAAGAATCTCTTTCCTTCTCCTCTTCGCAACACTGCACTCTTCACAGCAGCTCTTGTTATCTCTTCACAGCAGCTCTTGTTATGTTTGCCATACACTCCTCGCACCAAACAACAGACAACAAAAAAAACAAAGAAAGCTTTATATATCCTGATTCTTAACGAAAGTTAATATGGAGCAGGAAGCAAAAGAGCAGGAAATAGAAAAAGTTATAACAAAAGACACGACTATCGGAGAAGTTGTGGCCAAGTACCCTGCTGTGATTGAGCCGCTGCAGGAAGCTGGAGTTCATTGCGTTGGCTGCCATGTTTCCTATTCTGAATCATTGGAAGGCGGATTCAAGGGCCATGGGATGTCAGACGAAGAAATTGATTCTGTTATTGTAAAGCTCAACAAGGCAGTTGAAGAATACAAAGGCGAAGAAGGAAAGGAGTTCATAATCACAAAGAAAGCAGCGGAAAAACTGATAGAAGTTCTGAAAGAAAACAGCAAGGAAGGCTCCGGATTAAGGGTTGAGATTGTTCCAGGCGGCTGCTCTGGATTTCAATACGGATTGGAGTTGGATGATAATACCACTGATTTAGATTTAGTGATTGAAGATAAGGGCGTGAAAATCATAATCAGCAAAGACAATATGCAGTTCCTGAAAGGCGCAAAACTGGATTATGTTGACAGTTTGCAAGGGGCAGGGTTTAAAATAAGCAATCCGAATGCCAATAGCTCCTGCGGCTGCGGGCAAAGCTTTGAGTACTGAGGTTTTTGAAATTTAATTCTACTTGCGCTGGACATAAGCGCACGGACATTGACAATAAACTAATGAGAAATAAAAATAAAGACTAACTTTAAATATGAATTTAACTATCCCCCCTTATGGTCGAAATAAATCAGCAGGCGCCGGACTTCACTTTAGCTGACCAGGATGGAAATGAAAGGAAATTAAGTGATTTCAGGGGAAAAAAGATAATCCTTGCTTTTTACCCGTTTGATTTCTCTCCAGTCTGCACTGTCGAGTTCGGCTGCTTTGAGCAGGATTTGGGCAAGCTTAACGGCTTGAACACGCAAGTGCTTGGAATAAGTGTTGACAGCAAATATTGCCACAAGGCATTTGCTGAGAAATTAAACTTAAATTTTCCTTTGTTAAGCGATTTTAATAAGGAAGTATGCAAACTTTATGGCACTCTAAGGCCAGAGGGCTTCAGCAACAGGGCTTACTTTCTGATAGACAAGAAAGGCATGGTAAGATTTAAGTATTTGATGCCCACTCCGAAGGACAGGCTCGAAAACGAGCAGCTGATTGAAGACTTGAGCAAACTGGGGTGAATTGTTATGGGTGAGAAAGGAAAGGAAATTGCAAATCTGGACCATAAATGGCTAATAGAAGAGCTAAGGAAAGCTTATGCTTTTGAATGGGTTGTGCATTATTATGCTTCTTTAGCTTCGAACATTGTTTCTGGGTTAAGAACGCCTGTTTATGCTGAAATTTTCAAAAAAGCATCTGAAGGCGAGCTTGGGCATGCGAACAGGATTGCAAAAAGAATTTCAGAGCTTGGAGGAGAGCCTCCTTTTTCAATGAGCGAAATAGAAAGAGTTGCTGGGATTGGGATAATAAAATTTCCGGAAAATAGAGGCGATATCAGGGGGTTTATCCAGTTATTTTTGAAAATGGAAAGACATGCAATCGCCCTTTACAATGACTTGGCAAACAAAACCCACGGCAAGGACTTGGTTACGCATGAATTAGCCGAGGACTTGTTGTCAGAAGAAGTTGCCGAAGAGGAAGAATACGAGAACATGCTGAAAGAATAAGCAAAGCTTTAAATAAATTTACACATTATTCTCTGCGGGGGCAGTGATGAAATTCCAAACTATAAATCCGGCAACAGAGGAAGTTATATCCGAGCATGAGACAATGCCGAAAGAAGAAGTAATGTCCGTTGCAGAGCAATGCGAATCGGCTTTCAGGCAATGGAAAGAAGTGGATATTTCTACAAGAGCCCAGTATTTCAGGAGGCTTGCGCAGATTTTAAGGCATAACAAGGACAAGTATTCAAGGCTGATGACATTGGAGATGGGCAAGCCGATAAAGCAGTCCTTAACCGAAGTGGAAAAATGCGCCTGGACTGCCGAGGTGTATGCCGATAATGCTGCGGCATGGCTTGAAGAGGAAACAGTGCAGGCTGACGGCAAATCGCATTTTGTGGCTTACGAGCCTATTGGAACAATTTTGTCAATCATGCCGTGGAATTTTCCTTTCTGGCAGGCGTTCAGGTTCGGGATTCCAACATTGCTTGCAGGAAACACGTCTGTGCTGAAGCACTCGAATGTCGTGCCGCAATGCGCAATGGCAATTGAGGAATCTTTCAAAGAGGCGGGCTTCCCGGAAAACACATTCAGGGCGATAATATCAGACCACGAAACTGTTGCCGGCCTTATAAAATCAGGCCCGATACAAGGCGTTTCATTGACGGGAAGCACATACGCGGGGGCAAGAATTGCAGAGCTTGCAGGAAAAAATTTGAAGAAAGTGGTGCTTGAGCTGGGCGGCTCGGATCCGTTCATTGTGCTGGATGATGCCGACCTGGAGTTTGCTGCCAGGAACGCAGTCACCGGAAGGACAATAAACTCCGGCCAGAGCTGCATCGCCGCCAAGAGATTCATCGTGCACGGGAAAATTGCTAAGGAGTTTTCGGAGATTTTTTCCTCGCATATGGAAAAGCTCAAGGTTGGCGATCCCATGCTGATGGAAACCGATGTCGGCCCTTTGGTAAATGAAGACCAGGTTGAGCAGGTTGAAGAGCAGGTCAATGATGCTGTAAAAAAGGGCGCCAAGGTCCTGGGAGGGGGTTTTTCTATGCTCCAACAGTCTTGGCAGATGTGAAAAGCAATATGAAGGTGGCGAAAGAGGAAGTGTTCGGGCCGGTTGCGCCTGTCATCGTAGTTAATGATGACAAGGAAGCAGTTGAAATAGCCAACAGCAGCGAGTACGGGCTTGGCGCAAGCATCTGGACAAAAAATGAAGGCAGGGCATTGAAGATTGCAAGAAAGATAGAGGCAGGATGCGTCTTTATCAACTCTGTTGTAAAATCAGACCCGAGAATGCCTTTTGGCGGAGTAAAGAAAAGCGGCATTGGAAGGGAGCTGTCAAAATACGGGTTAAGGGAATTCGTCAATATAAAGGGGGTAAGTGTTTATTAGTTTAAATTTTAAAATTAATTAAGCTATTTTTAAAATAGGGTGGGCAGTATTTATTTGTTTTTAGGTTAATTTTTCGTCTAAACTAGCAAAATTGTATTAATATGGATTGGCTATTGAAAATAAATGGTTTTGACGTCAATGGACGGGATGAAATTCTGCCCACCCTAAGAATACTATATAAATAAAATGAACGCAAGCTAATTTCAGTTAATTATTTAAAGCTGGAAGCATTAGAGCATAAAGGTGAGAAAATGCATATTAAAGCCAAATTCAAGAATGGACAATTTGTTCCATTAGAAAAAGTAAGATTAGCTGAAGGAGAAATGGTCGAATTAGATTTAATTCCGGATAAAAAGTTTTCATGGAAAGGGGCATTAAAGGCGATAAAGTCCAATTCAGTTGAATTGCAACACAAAATCAAAGAGCAATGGTAAAATGTACCTAATAGACACCAATATATTTCTCGAAATTTTGCTAGAGCAGAAAAAATCAGACGAATGTGAATCTTTGGTTCATAAGGCAATGCAAAACAACGGCTTTCATGTTAGTTCTTTTACAATCCATTTGATTGAAGTTATTATGTTAAGGAATAATAAAATTAATGAATTGAATGAGTTTCTTTCCGATATAAATCAAAGTAAGATAATTAGAATTGAATCAAATATTTAACAAAAATGAAAGCAAGCGATTTATTTGTAAAATGCCTTGAAAATGAGGAAGTGGAATATATATTCGGAGTTCCGGGCGAGGAAAACGAGGACATCATGCTGTCTTTGATCAACTCCAAGATAAAATTCATCCCCACAAGGCACGAGCAGGGAGCTGCTTTCATGGCGGCATTGTACGGGAAATTCACAGGCAAGGCAGGAGTCTGCTTGTCAACACTTGGGCCGGGGGCAATGAACCTTACCACAGGATTGGCAGATGCACATTTGGGGAGCATGCCTGTCGTTGCAGTTACGGGGCAAGGCGGGCTGCACAGGTTCCACAAGGAGAATTTCCAGTTCATTGATGTTGTCAGGGCATTCCGCCCAATTACAAAATGGAACACTTCAATTACTATTCCAACCGCAATTCCGGAGGCGGTAAGAAAGGCCTTCAAGATTGCAGAGTCAGAAAGGCCCGGGCCATGCCATCTTGAGCTGCCGGAAGATGTTGCCAAAAAGGAGGTTAATTCAGCACCCCTAAAAAGAACAAAAGTAAGAAGGCCAAGCGCTGACTCAAAGGCAATCAAGCAGGCAGTTGAGATGATAAAGGGCGCAAAAAATCCGCTCATACTTGCGGGCAATGGCTGTATAAGGACGCTTGTCAGCAAGCAGCTTAATGCTTTTGTAGAAGAGAGGGGCATTCCGATTGTCCATACCCAGATGGGAAAGGGCGCAATAAGCGACAAATCTGAGTATTCATTATTCACCACAGGGATAAATGCAAAGGACTATTATGTCTGCGGCTTTGATAGGGCAGACTTGATAGTAACCTTGGGCTATAATGTAGTTGAGTTCAACCCAATGCACTGGAACAAGCAGAAGGACAAAAAAGTCATACATATAGATTTCAAGACGAGCGAAGTGGATGAATATTACAATCCTGATTTGGAGATTATAGGGGATGTATCAAACACCTTATGGGTATTAAGAGAAGAGCTTAAGAATGTGCCAAAAAAGGATTCAAGCTATTTCGCAAGATTGAGAAAGACCATCATTGAAGACCATGAGGAAAAAGCAAATTCTGAGCATTTTCCGATGAAGCCGCAGAGGATCATATATGACATAAGGAAATGCCTTGGGGATTCCGATATTGTTGTTTCAGATGTCGGGATGCACAAGATATGGACAGCAAGACTTTACAAGACTTATGAGCCTAACACCTGCATAATTGACAATGCTCTTTGCTCGATGGGAATCGCATTGCCCGGCGCAATAGCGGCAAAGCTGGTCCATCCTGACAGGAGAGTTGTTGTTGTTTGCGGCGATGGCGGCTTTTTGATGAACTCGCAGGAGATAGAGACCGCAATGAGGCTTGGGCTTTCATTTGTCATTGTTATCTTCAATGATTCAAAATTCGGGATGATTGAGTGGAAGCAGCAGATGCACCACCAGAAAAGCCACGGGAATGACTTTACCAATCCGGATTTTGTAAAGTATGCGGAAAGCTTCGGGGCAAATGGCTATAAGGTAGAGAAGGCAGAAGATTTTTTAAAAATTCTGAAGAAAGCATTGAATCAAAAAACACTTTGCATAATTGATGTTCCAGTAGATTTCTCGGAGAATTATGAATTGGTGAAGAAGCTTGGGCAGGAGATTTGCCCGGTTTAAGGATAAACATAGAAAACTTTTCCTTCTTTGACTTGAACAGGCAGCTTGATAAGCTTGGAATCCATAGGAGCCGGCTCTCTCAATGCCTGGCCTGTCTTTGCGTCAAAGTGGGAGTCGTGCCATTTGCAGTCGAGGTAAGCAGTGTCGGGCTTCACTTTCAGCTTCATTGGACCGCCTAAGTGGGTGCAGCAGTTTATGTAAGCATGTACTTCTCCCTCTAATCTGAACAAAATAGCAGGTCTTCCGGCAAAATCAACTTCCTTTGCTTCGCCTTCCTTAACGTCGGCGTCATCTGCCAGCGGTACTTCCATATTTCTAGCCATACCCTCATTTTATTTAAATTTTTTGCTTTTTGATGTCTAAAGATTTAAATAGTTTCATTTCAAAAGCTTAGCTATGCTCCTCAAAAAAGGGCAGCTGCCGGTGTTTATTGCGGTGGCTGTTTCAGTTGTTTTTTACACGATTCTGTTCCTAAAGAGGAAAAATTATGAGTTCATGATTTACATAGCTGTGATAATCTTCTTCATTTTCCTGATTGCATTGGCAAACAAAAAAATAAACTTGCCGAATTATGTGCTCTGGTGGCTTGCTGCATGGGCCATTCTGCACATGTCAGGAGGCGGGCTTTACATTGGCGGAAAGAAGCTGTATGAGCTGATGATTTTAAATATTGTCGGCAAGCCGTACAGCATCTTCAGGTTCGACCAGTTCGTCCACATTGTTGGGTTTTTCGCTGCAACGCTTGCATTTTATTGCATACTGAAGCCGCGCTTGAAGGATACAAGCAGATGGACGGCATTGTCAGTAATCCTTGTCATGGCTGGGCTGGGAGCCGGAGCTTTAAACGAGATAGTTGAATTCACCGCAACCGTTTTAGTGCCTGAAACAGGGGTTGGCGGCTATGAGAATACCTCTTTGGATTTGGTTGCTGATTTCATAGGCGCCATTTTGGGTATGGCTTATATAATATCCAGGGAGAAGAAATAGAGTTCAGATGTCCACGACGATCCTTGCTATGTAACCATCCTTGTTTTTCTTCAGCTCAAACATGTGCATGGTGACTGCTTTTATGTCATTCTCAAGATGCTGTTTTTCAGGATTTATTGTGTCGCCTTCAAGGACAGCCTTTAATTTGTTTATTTTGCCTTCGCTTACTGCAACTTTTACTTTCTTAAACACCATGTATTTTGAGTCTTTTAAGAACAGGATTTCGGACAGGAAATCATACAGCAGATTGTCAATTTTTTCATTCTCCAGTTCGAATTCTATCTTTTCTTCTGCATCCACAGTTTTTACATCCGCGCTTAATTCAAAGATTGCAAGAGCGCAGTTTTCAAACAGCTCATCCAGGCCTTTGCCGTATGCCTCATAAGCTATGTCAGCGATTGCAATGTCCTCAAGAAACTTGTATTTTGGCATGATGTTTTGTCGAGTATAAATTAATGTATACTGCTGCTTGGCATTTTTACTTTAGTTATTTCTTCTTCAATTGTGTTATATCTCAATTCCTGACCAATTTTTTGAATCAGGTACTTTGCCACTTCAGGCACCACAATAGTTATTCCTTCAAGAATCAGCAGGATTTCCAAGTTATTTCTTTCTGTTGAGGCTGCTTTTAGGATTGTCCAGCTTACATACGTTTGGAGTGCCAGCATCCCGTATTTAACCACAAGATTGACACAATCATAGGCACCTCTAGCTGTATCTATATTGTCTCGTCCTCTGATTTTTCCGACCACGAAATTTTTTGTCCCTCTTACTTGGTCTAGTGCAAGTTCATATCGCAAAAAATCAGCTACAATTTCCTGCAGTTTTTTCATATTAACCATGAAAGAAGTGATTATTTAAAAATCTAGTGCCCTTCAAAGAATCTGCCAACAGCCCATATCAAAGCTATTCCCAAGGCAAGCATCAAAAACTGCAGCACAGACTTCTTTATGTCCTTTTCCTTGTGTATTTCGGGAATTAAGTCAGTTCCTGCAATATACACAAACCCCCCAATGGCAAATGCAGCTATGCTTGTATGCGCGCCTCCAATCGCACTTGAGAAGAAATAAGTCAGGACTGCTCCTATCATCGCTGTTAGCGCGGTAAGGAAATTATATACCAGTGCCTTCATTTTTGAGAACCCCCCATAAATCAAAATGGAGAAATCCGCTATCTCTTGGGGAATCTCATGAGCTATAATGGCTATAGTAGTTGCTATTCCCAGTGCAGTATTCGTCATAAAGCTTGCCGCAATTACAGCCCCGTCAAGAAAATTATGTATCCCATCTCCTATAATGTTAAGGTAGGTAAATCCATGCACCTCTTCGTGCTCATGCTCTGCGTGATGGTGGTGCCAGTGCAAAAATTTTTCGAGTACAAAGAATGCAAGCATACCCGATAAAATAATCAGAGGAGTTGCTTTTGTGAACCCCTCTTCAATTATCTCCGGAAGCAAGTCAAGGAATGCTGCTGCAAGCAAAGTTCCCGCTGCAAAACTCACAAGATAAAATAATATCCTGTTTAACGTTTTTTGCTTTAAAAAAATCAGAATGCCTAGCAGAGAAACAAGGCTTACAATAAAAACAGATATTAAAATGAATATTAGTGTTGCTGGCATTTGATCATCCCTTTACATTTCCCACGGGCCGAAGCTGCACTACAGGCTTTGAAATTCCAGCCTGTGCAACTGCGTCAATAACTTCGTTGATATTTTTGTATGCGAAACCAGCTTCCTCTGCTAAGCCCGCCATGGAAATTGCTTTGACATAAATCCCCCTTTTTTCCATGTCTTTCTGCAATTGATCTCCTCTGACTTGGTGCTTTGCTGATGCTCTTGACATTGTTCTTCCACTACCATGTGCCGTTGATCCAAAAGTTTCTTCCATTGCCTTTTCAGTACCGACAAGGAGATAGCTTCCAGTTTCCATTGAGCCTCCGATTATGACAGGCTGTCCTGTTTCCTTGAAGATAGGCGCAAGCTCAGGGTGATTTGGAGGAAATGCCCTTGTGCTTCCTTTCCTGTGAACAACTAATTTTTTTCTTTTTCCGTCAACATTATGCTCTTCTAATTTCGCTATATTGTGCGCGACATCATATACCATGTGCATCTCAAGCTTTTCAGCTTCTGTATGGAAAACTTTTGAGAAGCCTTCCCTTATCCTGTGCAATATGACTTGCCGATTTGCAAACGCCATGTTCGCAGCGCATGCCATTGCCTTGTAATAATCCTGGCCTTCATTGCTCTGAAATGGAGCACAAGCCAATTCCCTGTCATAAACATGAATATTGTATTTTCTCATTGTATCTTCGAAAATTCTTAAGTAGTCTGTTCCGATTTGATGGCCAAATCCCCTGCTTCCGCAATGCACCATAATTACAACTTGCTCCGGTGTATGGATTCCAAATTTCTTTGCGATTTCCGCATCAAAAATATTTTCCGCCCTAGCGACCTGGATTTCAAGATAATGGTTGCCAGATCCAAGTGTTCCTATTTGGTTTATTCCCCTATCAATTGCCTTGGTGCTGACTTTTTCAGGATCAGCCCACTCTATTTTTCCGTAACCTTCTGTCCTCTCTAAATCCTCTTTCCACCCATATCCATTTTCAACGCACCATTTTGAACCGTCTGACATTATTTCCTTGAATTGCGGTTTTGTTGCCTGCACAAATCCTCTTGCGCCAACTCCTGCAGGAACTGTCTTGAACATAGTGTCAACTAATTCTTTCAGTTTAGGCTGGACTTCTTTGAATGTTAAATTTGTAGTCAAAAGTCTCATACCACAATTAATATCAAATCCAATTCCGCCCGGAGAGATTACACCTGTTTCTGAATCAAATGCCGCAACGCCGCCAATCGGAAAGCCGTAGCCCCAGTGCCCATCTGGCATGCAGAATGCAAACTTTTGAATCCCTGGCAAACAAGCTACATTTGTAACTTGATTGAACACTCCGTTGTCCATTTCATCAAGGAGTTTTTTTGTAGCATAGATTCTTGCTGGCACCAGCATTCCTTTCTTATAACTGGTTGGTATTTCCCAGATAGTCTCGCTTACTTTGTTTATCTCCTTGGGTTTTTCGAAGTTTTCTTGCATGTTTTACCTCCTTCTTGTCAAAATTTAATTTATATTATGAAATTTTTAAATCCGCCTTCGGCATGTCGACAAATCCAAAGGATTTTCGATCACACTCAAAAATTTTCAATTTTTGATGTATTTTAGTGCACCTCGGCATTCTGCTGTGTAAGTTGATTTCTCCAGTGCTCCTCCTCGGCGCAAATGCATTTGGATTTCCAGCGATACATTCCTGAGCTGGGTTCCCATTCTACTTTGCAGATCTTGGGAAGCGACGTTTTTGAAATTATTTTATCGTCAATGTTTTTATAATGAAATTCAAATTTACCTATTTAGCGTAGAATTCTTCATTCCACGCACACTCTCTGCAAGTGACTTGCATCACAATATTGCGAGCATGCGCTTGAATTGTATGTAAGTTAAGATGTTATTTAAAGCTTGCTATTATTATTTTCAATATTGTAAACGAATTTCACAATTTATTCGTATTTTAATTTTTTTCAATATTCCAAATAAATCAGGTTTATGAGCTTTTTCGCAAGGCATTTAAAGCGGTAAAAATTTGCTGTGCTGCGCGCAAAGATTTGAAAAAGTTGAGGTGTCAAGCATGGCAAAGAAAAAGAAAGAGCAGGCAGCACAAGAGCAATGCAATTGCTGATTTCAGTATCAAGTTAAATATTATTTTCTTTTTATTTTTTGGATTCTTATAAATAAAATTGTATAGTACCGAATTAAGTTTACATTAATTTTGAAACAATAAGTCGTATGCCAATATACAAAAATTTGACAATAAACACCCCTACACATCAATTTGCCAAAATGTAAACCTAAATCGTAAC
>Ga0209541_10005317_pt1 | contig 22536 bp, 24 predicted proteins | sample RifCSPlowO2_01_FD_184027 | JGI IMG/M metagenome (GOLD analysis project Ga0209541, IMG submission 184027) | Groundwater microbial communities from Rifle, Colorado - Rifle CSP2_plank lowO2_0.1 (SPAdes) (version 2) | ecosystem: Environmental > Aquatic > Deep subsurface > Groundwater | place...
TGTTCTTCCGGAATTCCGAGATTCGGCGTTCCAAAAGGCATTAGCGGCAGCAGTTCTGCTGGCAGTTCTTTCTCAATTTCTTCCAAGCTTTTGGAAATCACAATAGAAACAACCGCCGGCATAATTTTTCTTATTACTTCAGTAATTTTTGCCATAAGTTTATTTTAACATAAATTATTTACGGTAGAGCCATTTTCCGAATTCAATGGCGCCGATATTTAAAAGGCCGATGCCCGCGACGCCGGCAAGCCAGAGCGGCGGCAGAGGAGCGGTTTTTAAAAACATTTGCAGTGGCGGCCAGTAAATCGCTCCGAGCATTAAGGTTAGGCCCAAGCCGGTTCCCGCCGCGAGATAGAGATTGGAAAAAACGTTGTACTCAAAAATGCTTTTTTGCAAACTCCGGACCGAGAAAATAAGAAATAAGGAATAAGTTCCGAAAGCGGCAAAAATGAAAGTTCGGACCAGCGCCGGGTCAAAATTTAATTTAAGGAGTGTAAAGTAAAGAGCAAATAGCAGAAGGCTGGTGGGAATGCCGATGGCAAAAATCAGGGTTTTCATCTCCGGGTCAATTAGCTTCTGGGAAGATTTTTTCGGTTTTTCCAGCAGATAATCAATGTGGTCTTCAAAAGCCAGCGAAACCGCCGGAAAGCTGTCCGTGATAAAATTCACCCAGAGAATTTGAATGGCGTTAAGCGGCAGGGGAATGCCGATTAAGAGCGAACCGCCAATCAAAATTAATTCATCCATAACCGAAGAAAGAAGGTAAACGATTACTTTTCGGATATTTTCCATCGTTCTCCGGCCTTCTTCAATCGCGGCGGCAATGGTCTGGTAATTATCGTCTAAAAGCACCAATTCGGCCACGTCTTTAGCAACATCGGTTCCGGACCCCATTGCCACCCCGATGTCCGCCTGCTTCAAGCTGGGCGCGTCATTAATGCCGTCGCCGGTCATCGCCACGATTTCTCCGGTTTCTTGAAAAGCTTTGGCAATTTTCAATTTGCCTTCCGGACTGACTCGGGAAACCAGGCGGAGCTGGGGAAGCCGGAGCCGTAATTCTTCCGGTCCCATCAAATCCAGTTCCGTGCCGTTAATGACGTGCTCCGGCCGGCTGGGCAGGCCCAATTCTCTGGCAACCGACTCGGCTGTGCCGCGATGGTCGCCGGTGACAATGACGGTTTTGATTCCCACTTGTTCAATCCGATGGATGGTGTCCCGAACGCCGGGCCGAATAGGGTCGGTAAAGGAGATAGTGGCGATGAATCGGAAATTTTCAAATTTTACCTTGGCATGCAGGCGGATTTCTTTATCGCCAGCCGCTTCTTTTAAGGCCAATCCGAGCACCCGTTCGCCGTTGTAAGCCATTTTATCAATTTCTTTGGAAATATATTGCCTTTCCGTTTCCGGAGTTTGGGAAGAAAGTTTAAGAAGAATTTCCGGCGCCCCGAATAAGCAAATAAGTTTTTTGCCTTGATACTCATTTAGCGAAGCGGAAAATTTATTGGAAGAATTAAAAGGCAGATAATCTATGGAACGGATTTCTTTTTTTGCTTGCTGCGGCAAAATGCCGATTTTCGCTCCGGCCTTTACAAGGGCAATTTCTAGCGGCCGGCCGATAATGCGCCATTTATCCCGCGGCGCTTTGGGATTTTCAATAATGACGTCGGAATTAACCATTGCCAGCTTGATAGCCAAATCGTCGTTCACTGCTTCCGTGAAAGTAAGAATGCGGGAAAGTTCCATTTTTGCCTGAGTCAGCGTGCCGGTTTTGTCGGTAAGAATGATAGTGGTATTGCCGAGAGTTTCGGCGGCGAGCAGCTTTCGGATAATGCCTTTTTTCTTGGCCAATCTTTGGACGCCGATGGCTAAGATGACGGTCATGGCCACCGGCAAACCTTCGGGAATGGCGGATACCAGGATGGCGACGGCGGTTAAAAACATTTCCAGCGGCGAAACGCCGGAAAATATTCCGGCTAAGAAAACCAAGGCGGTTAAAATCAGCAGTATCGCGCTGGCTTTCAGGCTGAAATTCTGAATCGCTTTTTGAAGCGGCGTTTTTTCCTGTTTTTGGGATTTTACCAAAACGGCAATCCGGCCGATTTCGGTGTTTTCATTCGTGCGGCAAACCGCCGCATTGCCAAACCCCTGGACGATTAAAGTGCCGCTGAAAATCATTGATTTTTGGTCGCCCAGAGCCGCCTGAAAACCGGTCGGTTCGGTGGATTTATCCACCGGCAGAGATTCGCCGGTGAGAATCGCTTCATCCGCCATGAGGTCATTTAGGTAAATCAGGCGGCAATCCGCGGGAACGCGGTCGCCTTGGGAAACCCGGATAATATCGCCCGGAACCAATTCTTTGGCGTCAATTTCCGTTTCGTGGCCTTCCCGGATTACCCTAACCCGTTCTTCAATGTAACTTTTCAGATGGGCGAGAACTTCTTCCGCTTTGTTTTCTTGATAAAAACCGAGCAGGCTGTTTATCAAGGCGGCCAAAAAAATGGCAATAGCATCGCCATAGTCTTTCAGAAGAAAAGTAATGATGGCGGCGATGAACAGCAGAAAAATCAGCGGGCTTTTCAGCTGATTCAGGAAAATTTTTAATCTGGTAATTCTCTTTTTTTCGGAAATTTCATTTTTGCCGAAAATTTTGAGCCGTTCTTTAACTTCTTCTTCCGTTAATCCCTCATTGGTGGTCTCCAGCAAATCCAAAACCTCGCTGGTTTTCAGCGCCCAAAAAGACTTGGCTATGATATCTTTGGCTATCATGAAATTTTAAACATTTACTTTAATTATATCTTATCGTAAACTTAATGGTATCGCTTTTGTTCTTTGAAAATGGTTACCGATGAACCTTGAGAAAGCCGCGGAGTTAATGGGGCCTAATTTGATACTTCCGGAGGTTTTCATAAATCATTTACAGACGCAATTTTCCGCGGTTGGACAGAAGTTTTTAAAAGAAATCCCCATCAGTGACGTCGAACTTTTAGCAGATGATATTTACGTAAAAAGAGTCAGCCGCAATCAGAATCCTGTTTTGGTTAAAATTACCCACATTTTATTTCCACTGCCCAGCATTGATGTTTCTTATTTGGTTCAACGCCTTGGTTTTGGGGCAAATCAGAAAAAATTATTTTTTGTAAATAACAGCGAAGTATTTCGGATGGATCGCCCGATCTATGGGAAGCAGAAAGTAGAATGGCTATTGATGAGAAAAGCTCCGATTGCTGATACGCTGGGCAAAAATTTAAAAAAGGCGGCGTTTAGTTTGCGGAGAGGAGACCGAATTCCAACCTTGCTGGAAGTTTTGGTTGGAATGATCGGATATTATTATTCCGTCAGCGACCCTAAAAAGAGCGATCAAGAGGTGGGGATGCCATTCTTTGAGTCTCGCGATTGGTTTTCAAGGATTTTAAGCGGCAAAATGGCATGGACTAATGAAAATTTAGTGGTTGGCTTGAATACCCCGGAGAGCGGGATTTATATTCATAAGTTAAACGCGGAACAGTCATCGGGAATAGTCGGCCTGGCGCCGATAAGAAGTTTAAGTATTAATTAAACCCCCTCATTAATTAAGGGGTTTTATTTTTCAATCAAAATTATTATCAACCAAACAAAAATTTTTAGAGCATAATGCCTGCATTTCTTCAATATTAAACTTATTCTGTTTATGTAAATTCAATTTAGCTAATATTGCTCTGGCTCCGGATAGAGGAACTATATAATATGAGGCCTCGCCTTCTGCTCCTATAAGATATTTTTCTAAAGGCCGCTCAGCATAATATTCAATATTCGGATTAGAAAACCATTCGAGAGTCAATTCATCGGCTATAACAGCAATTTTTTTATCCATAGGTATATCTCTTAATACTTTTATAAGTTTAATATCGCTGGCATCCCCCCATATATCTTGAAATAGAAGAGATGTGTAATGTTTATATGATGTCCAGCCGGCAAACAATACAAGAATGGCGCCAGCAACCGCAAATGCGCGGGTTTTATTTTTTTTAGAAATAAATTTTTCCGCGCACCAATATAAAAAGTAAGCATTTCCAAAAGCGAAAGGAATCGCAAAATAATACTGATAATAAACGTGTCTCAGACTCCCTTGTTTTAAAAATATCGAATAAGCGGCTTCTCCGACAAAAATTGATAAAACGAACAGCGCCGCGCCGATTTTTGCAACGCTTCCGCGTTTTTTTAATTCAACGCCCGCAGCTAAAAAAATTCCTATTGTTCCTAAAATAACCAATGGCAAAGTAAAATTATCCTTGAAATAATAAATCTGAGACCAAAAATAATTTTTCCACCCAACTTGGTCATTAGCCCCAATGCCGGCACGGTATTTCAATAAACCAAAATAACTGTCAATAATCGAATAAACAGAGCGTCCGGATTGCAGGTATATTTGAATAAAATATGCTAACAGACTTAAAATTAACGCTCCTGCAATAAGCAGCAGCGCCTTTTTTAATTTAACCGAATCATGCCTTAATAAAAAAATTGACAAGGCAATAATTAATCCGCCGAATACAAATCCAGACCAATCTGATGAACCCATAGCAAATATTCCCGCAAACAAAATAATAAATGAATATTTTTCTCCTAAAATTACTTTTACAAACCCCACTAATGCTACTGATAGAGAAAATAAAACAAGCGCTACCGGGTCAAGCATTTTCCCATATATGTATATTAATGGCAGAGCGGCAAAAAGCGCGCTAAAAACAGAAGCAAATAATAATCCGAAAGATTTATAGAAAGCCACAAATAGCAAAAAAGTAGTTGTTATAGTCAATAAGAGCGTGAAAAGCCTAGGAGACCATTCGCTGTATCCAAAAACACGAGTCCAAAGAGCAAAGGCAGGCCCAATCAATTCCGGATGGCTTGCATAAAAACTAATTTTTTCTTCTTTTCCGTCGGACGATACTTCGTAATCGCGCGCGATTCCAAAATAACTTTTTGAAAAACCGGCGTCGTTTGTAGCTTTAGCATTCATCAGCCAAAATGGCGGCCCCCAATTATAATGGTACCGCCCGTCAATAAAAGGGTCAGTTATATGCCAAAGTCCGGCAATCAATTGAACAAGAATAATTGAAAAAATGATTGCATATTTCATGATGCCAGAACCTATAAAAATTATTGATGGCGGAAGCGGGAGGATTCGAACCTCCGAGGCCATTTCTGACCTACCGCATTTCAAGTGCGGCGCATTCGTCCACTCTGCCACGCTTCCCCTCCCAAATCTTATTACTAAAGATAGATTCTAAGCAAGTAGCAATTTATATTTCAGTTTTTCTCGCAAGCAGTACGGCAACCATCGTAAGGGCGCTTATAAGAATAGGAAACCATACTTGGGAAAACCAGGGAACCGGAATAAGGAAAAGTACGTCGGGAGTTAATAGTGAGGACGGCCATCGCACTACGCTCCATAAGCCGATGTAGTAGCAGAGGTCCCAAATGGCAAAGGTCCAGAGGAATACGGCACCGCGTTCTCGCCATGATTTAACGGCCAAGAGAGTGATGCTTAAGAGCATAATCATGGTGGCGGTTTCCCGCAAAAATTCTATTACAAACAAACTGCGGGGCAGTTCTCCAAGAATTTGAGCCTGTTGGTAAAGGGCAGAGGAAAATTTGGCCACCTCGGAAAGCGTTCCACCGTATCCGGGGAGAAGCCCCACTGCTGCCCGAAGATAAATTACGGCAGAGGCTTCTACGAAGCCAAAGCCAATTCCGAAAACAGCGGTAAAAAGAAGAGTCCGTTTGGAAATCGCCAGCCCGTTTTGCCGCCACAAAGAATACGCGGCAAAAGGAATGGCGATAAGAAGATTTACCCACCAGGGTTTGGCAAAAATCATAAATTCATTCATCAGTGGACCTACGGGGAATCGAACCCCGGCCTCCTCCATGCCATGGAGGCGTAATACCATTTTACTATAGGCCCGTAATTGTTATTTTACCTGGATTTTGTTAAAATTCAAATTTATTGTTTGTTCAGGAGGGACAAGACAGCCATTGTTTTTCCACTGTAATTTTAATAAGATAGATATTAGATTGAATTGATAATTTGGGGCGGAGAATATGAGATTTTGGTCTCGGATTAAGTTGGGGATTATTCCGCTCTTAGTCGTTGGCCTATTAATTTTTCTTGTTTATAAAGTCGGAGAAATTATTAATGATTGGGGATTGCACTTAGTCGGTAACCCGCTTTTTGATGTTCCGATTAATGTAGTGATTGTTTTATTCGCAACCTTTCTTTTTGGTTGCCTTTTGGAATACCCGCCTTTTAATAATTTTGCAAAAGAAAATTTTGCAGAAATTCCGATTATCGGCGGTCTGCTTCTGCTGTTGCTTTTGCCTAAACACGAGCTTCAATTGGTAGAAATTAGAACCGTGCCGGGCAATACGCCGGAAGAAGAAAACTGGGAGTACGCGATTATCACCAAAGAACTTCCGGTGGAAAATGGCGTTCGGTGGTATCGCGTGCATACCCTTGGTTGGACTGGCAAGCTTTTTTGCCGAGTGAGCGAAAGGAGCTTGCGGCCAACTAATCGGCCGGATCGAGATGTTTGGCTGTCGGTGTTTTCTATGGGACTTTTGTAAAAATAATCCGTTAATCGGATTATTTTATTTTGTGCCCTCGGACGGAATCGAACCGCCATTTTATCCTTAGGACGGACCTGTTCTGTCCATTGAACTACGAGGGCAGGAATCCAGTGGTTTACAAATATATTATCTTAGTTTAAGATGAAATAAAATAGCATTTTGAAAAGTGATTAAATGGCAAAGAAGAAAGAGGCGGCAAAAGAAGCGGTTCAGCGAGCCGAATTTTTAAAGTGGTATCAGTTTTTAAGACAGAAGCAAGTTTGTAATCATCGGAAAAATAAGAAGATGAAAAAGTTGCTTGGAGCGAAGATAGCGATTTGTGCTAAATGCTGGAAAAGAATTTCTTAAATATAGTGCCCAAGGAGGCACTTTTTTAATTGAAAAGTTATTAACAATTAAGCAGCTTACATTTTAAAAGCTAAATTTGCTATAATAGATTTTATCGTGCACATTGAAGGGTTATTTATCTTTTAGGATTAAATCTTTACGTTTTATTGTGAGGATAAGGCGTTAGAGATGGAAATCTAAAAAGATAAAAGCCGATTTAAAGAGAAGGTCAGGTTGCCGGCGAATAACAATAATTTTTTAATTTTTGATTCCCGAGCACAAGCACTTTTAATTTAAATTGGTGAGGGAAATCTTTCGAGCCCTCCGCGGAGTCGCAAGATTTGCCAACCCTTTTATGGGCGTGATACACTTAAGGTGCAAGGTCGAATTAACAATTTTTACTAATAACTTATATGGAAGGCTATTGCGTAAAGTGTAAAGCAAAAAGAGAAATGTCCAATGCCAAAGAAGTTGCTATGAAAGGCAAGGGCGGAAAAGAAAGAAGGGCAATGACCGGCACTTGTCCAAAGTGTAGCACCAAAATGTTCCGTATTTTAGGAGCTAAAAAGGAATAGAGTTTATAGATCTATAAATTTTAAAACAAAAATCCTCCCCGCTTAGCTGGGGGGATTTTTGTTTTAAAAACTTTTTTTGTGAATAGTTTTGTAAATGTGCTATAATTTCAATAACTAAAAAGGTCGCATTAATTACAAAATTAAAAAATTATTATGGCAAAAGTTAACTCTGCATTTATGAAGCCGCTTTCTGTGAGTTCTGAATTAGCCGCGGTAGTTGGAAAAGGGCCGATGCCTCGCAGTGAAGTGGTAAAAAAGCTTTGGGTATATATCAAGAAAAATAATCTTCAGGATTCAAAGAATAAGCGCAATATTAATGCTGACGCGAATTTAAAAAAAGTTTTTGGAGGAAAAACGGTCGTCAATATGTTTGAAATGACTAAGCTTGTATCCAAGCATCTTTCGTAATTCTTTTTAAATATCAGAATTTGAAAATCCGTCCCGCTTTCCGCAGGACGGATTTTTTGTTACATTACAAAACGGAGGGTTCGCATAGTGGTCTAGTGCGCCCCGCTCGAAACGGGGTTGGGGAGAAATCCCCTCACAGGTTCAAATCCTGTACCCTCCGCAAATATAAAAACTGCTGTTTCAGCAGTTTTTATATTTGCCATTGAGTTGAACTTTCTTTATAATCATTAAGGTTTCTTGAAAAGGAGAAAAGAGATGAATTTGGAGACGGCGGTGAAGAGATATTTTAAGGCAAAGGGTTTGCCGCTTCAGCCGGCGCTTACTTTTTCGGATATCGTGATTAAAGACAGCTTTTCTACCATTGACAGCCGTTCGGATATCCGGAATTTGCGAACCAAGCTTGCCGGTAATTTATTTTTGAATATTCCGCTGGTTTCGGCGAATATGGACACCGTTACCGATGCCAAAATGGCGATTGCCTTGGCGCGGCTTGGCGGATTGGGATTTATCCATCAGTTTTTGCCGTTGGAAGAAAGAGTAAAGGAAGTTCAAAAAGTAAAGCGCGCCGATAACGCCTTAATTGAGAATCCGGTTACCATTTTAAGTACCGCTGTTCTTGGCGAGGCAAAAGCGTGCATGGCTGAATATAAAATTTCCAGCCTTTTGGTGATTGACGAAGCCAACCGGCTTTTGGGAATTATCACTTCCCGAGATTACCGTTTTAAAGACGATCCGGACTTGCCGGTGGAGAAAGTGATGAAACGGATGCCTTTAGTGGCAGCCGGGCCCGATGTTGCCAGAGAGGAAGCGGAAGCGATTTTTGAAAAGTACAAGATTGAGAAATTGCCGCTGATTGACGAGCAAGGATTTTTGAAGGGGATGGTCAGCGCTAAGGATATGTTAAAGGAAAAAGAATTTCCAAACGCGGTCCGGGATGAAAAAGGAAGATTATTGGTTGGCGCGGCAATTCGGCTGAATGCCGATTATTTGGAAGAAATGGTGCAATTGGTTAGTGGCGGAGCGGATGCGATTTTACTGGATACCGCCCGCGCCAATTCCCGTCGGGTTCGGGATGCCGTTAGGAACATTAAAAATAAATTTCCGGCTGTTCCGCTGGTGGTCGGCAATATTGATACGCCGGAAGCGGCCTTAATGCTTATAAAAGCCGGCGCGGATTGTTTGAAAGTGGGTATTGGTCCGGGATCGGCGTGTAAAACCAGGGAAGCGACCGGCGTCGGCATTCCTCAACTTACCGCGATTGCCTCTTGCGCCGCAGTGGCTAAAAATCAGGATATTCCGATTATCGCTGACGGAGGAATTCGCGGCGGAGCTGATTTGAGCAAGGCCTTGGTTGCCGGCGCGAATTTGGCAATGGTCGGCAGTTTATTTGCCGGTACCGATGAATCTCCCGGAGAAATTTTTCAGGATGAGGGAAGGCGTTGGAAAATGTATCGCGGTTCGGCTTCTGCCGAACATCAGTTTGACCGATTGGCAAGCGGCAGCTTAGAGGGCCTGCGGACGCCGGAAGGCGTGCCTCGCCGCATTCCTTACACTGGTTCGGTTAAGGCGGCAGTGGAAGAATTACTTGGAGGACTCCGCTCTTCAATGAGCTATGTCGGCGCGAAGGATTTGGATGAATTTTGGAAATTAGGAAAATTTGTTTGGCAAAGCCGTTCCGGCTATGAAGAAGGAAAACCTCAAGAATAAAATTTGTCCGCCAAATCTGATTTGGCGGATTTTAATTTGTGGACCTAGCGAGAATCGAACTCGCATCTTCCGGATGCAAACCGGATGCTCTACCACTAAGCTATAGGCCCAACTTTTTTAAAATCATAATCTTTTTTTCCGGCATTTACAACTATTTAGCTTTTGCCAAAACAATCGCCAAAATCTTTTTTGCTCCGGCAGAGCGGAGTACTTTTACCGCTTCATTGATGGTGGCGCCGGAAGTGTAAACGTCGTCCACCAAGACGATATTTTTATTTTTAATTTGTTCGGCATTAGATACCGCGAATGCCCCGCTTAAATTTTCCTTTCTTTGGTCCCAATTTTTTAATTCTGCCTGCGTTTGGGTTTTTTTAGAGCGAGAGAGAATTCGGTCTTCATAGGGCAGACGGAAATAATCCGCGGCTATTTTTCCGATTATTCCCGCCTGATTAAAACCGCGGGTTCGCTCCCGATTTTTGTGAAGCGGAATCGGGATAATCAGCCAGCCGCCTTTTAATTCCAGATTCAAATTTTTAAGGTAATTTTCCAGAATTTTCGCGATTGGTTTTTGGAGGCGGCTCCAGGAATGATATTTAAACCGATGGATTAAGGTTTTGAGCGGTTCATCATAATTGGCGGCGGCGCCGAGCCGATAAGAAGAACTTTGATGGCAAATTTTTTTGTTTTCCGGCAGGCGGGCGCGGCAAACCGGGCAAAATAAAGCGGTATGGACGCTAATTTTGGCAAAACAGGCATCGCAAATGCCGTTATCCTTTTCTTGATTTTTAAGAAGGCGATTGCAATTCAGGCAAAGAGGCGGGAAAAGGACATCTAGCGCTAATTCTTTGAGTTTAATAAGAGACAACATTCCTGATATAATAAAGAGAGACGAGAAAATAAGCAACCGTTTTTATATTATGGCCCTCTCTTTTTTTAGAAAATTTATTGCCCAAAAATCTTATCTTGGCGTGGACATCGGCACCACTTCCATTAAATTGATAGAACTGCAGGAATCTAAAAATTTGCCGGAGCTTTTAAACTACGGGATTTTGGAGAGTTACGGCCACTTGGAGCGGCTAAATAATGCCATTCAGACGAGCACTCTTAAAATGGCGGACCAGCAAACCACGGAGCTTTTAAAAATTCTTTTAAAAAATACCGGCGTTAAATCCACTGAAGCAGTGGCGGCCCTGCCGACTTTTTCTTCTTTTATCGCGCTTTTGGAAATGCCGCTGATGTCCCAAAAAGACACGGTTCAGGCAATGCAGTTTCAGGCCAAGCAGTATATTCCTTTGCCGGTTTCCGAGGTGACGATTGATTGGCTGAAAGTCGGGGAACGGCAGGACCAGAAAGGCAATTTGATTCAGCAGATACTTTTAGTGTCAGTTCCCAATGAACAAATTCAAAAATATAAAAATATTTTTAAAGGCGCCGGCCTTAATTTAATGGCTTTGGAGGTGGAGGGTTTGGCAAGTGCAAGGGCGCTGACCAGAAACAGCGAGCAGACTGCTATTATTCTTGATATTGGTTCCCGTTCTACCGCCATTGCTGTTGCTAAAAAAGGATTTTTAAAATTTTCCGGCCAGACGGATTTTGCTGGCGGTTCGCTCACCCAGACTATCGCCGCCGGCCTGAATATTCGCCCGAGAAGAGCCGAGGATTTAAAAAAACAGCGAGGGCTGAAGGGGGCTGGCGGCGAATATGAGTTATCCACATTAATGCTGCCGATTTTAGATGTTATAATAAGTGAAGTAAGGCGCGTCAAAGAAAATTACGAAAAGGCCTATAGCGATAGAGTGGAAAGGATTATTTTATCCGGCGGCGGCGCCAATCTATTGGGAGCGCCGACCTACATTCAAGAGGCTCTGGGATTGCCGACCGTCAAAGCTAATCCCTTTTCGGAAATTAAATACACTTCGGAGATTGAACCGCTGGTGAGCGAATTCGGGCCGGAATTTACCGTGGCAATTGGCTTAGCGTTGAGACCATTCAGTGAAAAATCCTAAGCGCCAAGCGCCAAATTTCAAAAAAGTATGCCTCAGCAATTTAAACAAAACCCATTAGAGCAGTTTGAGTCGGAAAATTTGTCCGTTGGCTGGCCGTGGCGGTTTTTTTCGGTTGCCTTGATAATTTTTTCCGCCGCGCTGCTGGTTTATTTGGGATTGATTTTCGGCTATCAGCCTTATTTGCGTTCCCAACTTCAGGAAACCGATAATCAAATCAATCAGCTTTTGGGAACGGTGTCCAAAGAAGACCAGGAAAATTTTATCCGGTTTTATTCCCAGCTGGTTAATTTAAAAAATCTTCTTGATAATCATATTGAATCCTCAAAACTTTTTCCTCTGGTGGAGAAAATCACCAATAAAAAAATTTATTACAATAATTTTAATTTAAGGGTTCCGGAGCGGGAATTGGAATTGGAAGGGCGGGCCGAATCTTACGCGGTGCTTGGCGAACAGCTGGAATCTTTTAATCAATCCGAAGAAATAGAACGCTATCTTTTGAACCAATCCCAGCTTAGCGGAAACTTGGTGCAGTTTAAGGTGACGCTAAAATTAAAAGCCGGAGTATTAAAATAACCTAAATGCAAGCTTCAACTAAACGCGCTTTCAGCCTTTTGCTCTCGGCTTTGCTGTTGGTGGCGGCTTTATTTGTCTATTCCTCATTGATTCGTCCGGAGTATCAAGCCGTTCTTCAGCTGCGCGGAGAATTAATTTCTAAAACCAATCTTTTAAGCAAACAGCAAGTGGTAATGTCCCAAGTTCAGAATTTAATCGCCCAATATCGGGGGGTGGAAAAACTCGGCGAATCTTTGACGCTGGCTTTGCCGCAGGAAGAAGCGCTTTCTTCGGTGATGCTGCAGCTTAATGCTTTGGCGCAGTTTTCCGGTTTAAGCATCCAATCGGTCGGCATTAATTATTTACCGGTTAAATCCGTCGGCCAGAAATCTTCTTTAATTCGGGGATTGGGAACTTTACGGCTGGATTTGCGGCTGTTTGGCGATTATGCCGGCCTGAAAAAATTTTTGCCGTCTTTGGAAACGAATATCCGCTTAATGGATGTCCAATCCTTAAAATTGGAAGCGGGCAGTAAAACCGAACAAGACCTTTATTCCTATCTTTTAACCGTTGACACTTATTACCAAACAAAATAACTATGGCATTAGTTTTTGAAGAACAAAAAAAGTTTAATTGGAAAGGTTTAGTAATCGTTACTGGCGTTTTAATTGCGGTAGCGGGCGCGGTGTATTTTCTATTTTTTACTCCGGTGCCGACGATTGAATTAATTGTTTCTTCGGATTTGCGTTCTGCCACTGAAATTTCTAATGTGCAGTTTGATCCGGCCGGAGTGGTAAACAGTCCGGAATTCCGGGCGCTCCGGCGTTATGTCGGACCTTCGTCCGTCGGCCAAATTGGCAGACCAAACCCATTCATAAAATTTTAACGGGATGGATGACAAACAACTTTTAGACAATTTAATTTCCGCCGGCCTTTTAACCAAAGAAGCGGCGGAGAAACTTTTAAAAGACGCCGGGTTTTTTGAGAAAACCGCCGAGCAGCTGATTTATGACCGCCATTTAGCGCCGGAGGAAGAAGTCGCGAAAATCAAAAGCCAGTTTTTAAAAATTCCTTATCGCAAAATCAACGTTGACGAGATTGCCAAGGAATTATTAACCAACATTCCTGCGGAAGTATCGCGCACTTATAAGGTCATCCCGCTTTCCAAAGCCAAAGATTTATTGGTGGTGGGCATGGTGAATCCGATGGATTCTCAAGCTCAAGAAGCGCTTCGTTTTGTCGCCAAACAGCAAAAAATCAATTTGGGCGTTTATTTAATTACTCCCGGCGATTTTGATTTAGTGCTCCGGAAATATTCTCCTTACAAAGATGAAGTGGAGGCCGCGATTAAATCTTTAAATTTGAAACCCGGCAAAAAATCCGCCTCCGGAGAGAGGCTGATTGTTTTGGAAGAAGGGGTGGCGGTTTCGGAAGAAGCGCCGATTATCAAATTGGTCGCTTCCACTTTGAAAGAAGCGGTGAATCTCGGGGCTTCTGACATTCACATTGAACCCCAGCGGGAAAAATTGCGGATTCGTTTTCGGATTGACGGCAATTTGCGGGAAATCAGCCAGATGCCGCTTGACCTTCATCAGCCGATTATTTCCCGGATTAAGGTGCTGTCCAATTTGAAATTGGACGAGACCCGGATTCCTCAAGACGGCCGTTTCCGGAGCATTGTTTTCGGCCGGGATATTGATTTTCGGGTCGCTACTTTCCCCACCCCCGCCGGCGAGAAAGCGGCGATTCGGGTTTTGGATCCGACCACCGGCTTGAAGAGTCTGGAAGACCTTGGCTTAACCGGGAAAAATTTGGAAAAGGTGAAAGAGGCGATTGAAAAACCTTTCGGCCTTTTGCTGATTACCGGACCGACCGGTTCCGGGAAAACTACTACTTTGTACGCTTTGCTGCAGATTTTAAATGCCGTGGAATCCAACATTGTCAGTTTAGAGGACCCGGTGGAATATTTTGTTGACGGCATCAATCAGTCTCAGGTTCAGCCGGAGATCGGCTATGATTTTGCTTCCGGCCTTCGCCAGATTTTGCGCCAGGACCCGGATACGATTATGGTTGGCGAGGTTCGGGATACGGAGACCGCCCAGCTGGCGATTCATGCCGCTTTAACCGGCCATTTGGTGCTTTCCACTCTGCATACAAATAACGCCATCGGCGTTATTCCGCGTTTGATTGATATGAAAGTGGACAGCTTTTTATTGCCTTCTTCTTTGAATTTGATGATGTCTCAGCGGCTGGTAGCCAAGCTTTGCCAAAAATGCAAAAAAGCCGAAGCGCCGAGCGCGAAAATCGCCGAGGTGATTAAAAAAGAGTTGGAGAAACTGCCGGCAGGATATGGATATAAAGAAAAAGCGGATTTGAAAATATACCGTTCGCCGGGCTGTAAGGCTTGCAATGATAAAGGAGTGGCCGGACGGATCGGAATTTTTGAGGTGTTTCAAATGACGCCCGAAGTGGAAGCGATTATTAATAGCGGGCTTTCGGAAATAAAATTAATGGAAGAAGCGCGGCGGCAGGGAATGATTACTTTGCGCCAGGACGGCGTTTTAAAAGCGCTGGATGGTTTAGTCGGCATTGAGGAAGTTTTAAGGGAAACCTCGGAATTTTAATATGGCAGAAACTAATATTTATAAGCAAAAATTAGACGACCTTCTTTTAGCTACTGCTAAACAAAACGCTTCGGATTTGCATTTGGCAGTAGGCAGGCGGCCGACTTTAAGGATTGACGGAGTTTTAATTGGCATTCAAAAAGAAGCGGTTTTGACTCCGGAAGTGATGGAGGGTTTGATTGATGCTTTGCTGATTCCGGAGCAGCGGGAAAGATTTTTTGCCAATAAACAAATTGATTTCGCTTATTCTTACGAAGATAAGGCCCGTTTTCGGGTGAATGTTTATTTCCAGCGCGGCTATATGGCGGCGGCGCTTCGCTTGATACCGGCCCAAATCAAAACGATTGAGGAGCTTAATTTGCCGACGATTTTGCATGACTTGGCCAGATTGTCGCAGGGATTTGTTTTAGTAGTCGGTCCGGCCGGCCACGGAAAATCCACCACCTTAGCCGCTCTCTTGGATGAAATCAACCATCAGCGAACCGACCACATTATTACGGTGGAAGACCCGATTGAATACATCTTTGTCCAGGACCGCTGCATTATTTCCCAAAGAGAAGTTAATAATGACACTTTGAGTTTTCACGATGCTTTGCGGACTTTGCTTCGCCAGGACCCGGACGTGGTGATGATTGGAGAAATGCGGGACCGGGAATCTATTGCTACCGCGATGACCGCGGCCGAAACCGGCCACTTGGTTTTTTCCACTCTGCACACCAATTCTGCCTCCCAAACCATAGACCGGATTATTGACAACTTTCCGGCAGACCAGCAGGGTCAGGTGGTTTCTCAGCTGGCTGCTACGCTGGTGGCGATTGTTTCGGCGCGTTTGGTGCCGCGAATTAACGGCGGCCGGATTCCGGCGGTGGAAATAATGCTGGTTAACTCCGCCATCCGCAATTTAATCCGGGAACGGAAAACTTATCAGATTGATTTAGTGATTGAAACGAGCGTTCAGGAAGGAATGCTTACTCTTAACCGTTCGCTCACGGATTTGATTCGCCGCCAAGAAGTTTCGTTGGAGAACGCGGAGCTTTATTCATTGAATCCTTCGGAATTACGTATTTTATTAGAAAGAAGTTAAATTAATGAAATTCAAATATAATGCCAGAACTAAACAAGGAGAGCTTCAAACTGGTTTCATTGAAGCCGTAAATCGCGATGCCGCTTTGGCTATCCTTACCAGCCATGAACTTTTTATTTTAAGCCTGGAAAGCGCGGAAGCGGTGCAATGGTATCAGCGGTTTTTGGATTTATTTAAGCGGGTCAAGCCAAGTGATCTTATGATTTTTACCCGGCAATTCGCCACTTTATTGGATGCTAAAATTTCTTTGGCGGATTCCTTGAAGAATCTTTATCGGCAGACCCGCAATCCGATTCTTAAAGAAGCGATTTTTGAGCTGGCATCGGATATTGATGCCGGTTTGTCTTTATCGCAGGCCATGGAGCGGCATCCGCGTATTTTTTCGGAATTTTATGTCAGCATGATTCGCTCGGCGGAAATCACCGGCCGTTTGGAGGAGGTATCCAATTTCATGGCGGATTATCTTGAAAAGGAAGTGGGACTGCTCTCTCGGGTGCGAAATGCCCTTATTTACCCGGTATTGGTAATAGCTCTTTTTATGGTGGTGGTGGGAATCATGATTGGCGTAGTATTTCCGCAGTTGGAACCGATTTTCGCCGAGTCCAAAGCGCCGGTTCCGGCCATCACTAAAGTTTTGCTGGGCAGCGGCAATTTTCTCGCTGAGTGGTGGCTCGCAATTTTGATTATTGCCGGGGTTTTCATTTTTTTAATCGTTGATTATTTCAATACCAAAGAAGGCAAAATTGTTTTTGATGAACTTCGGGTGCGCTTGCCGGTAATCGGCGATTTATACAAGAAGCTGTATGTCGCCCGCTTTGCCGAATCTACCAGCGTTTTAATTAAGGGCGGAATTCCCATTGCCCAATCTTTGGAAATTGCCGGACATAATATTGGCAGTATTGTTTATCGGGACGTTTTGCATAATGTTGCTGACGCGGTGAGAGCTGGCCAGCTGATGTCGCAGGCTTTAGCGGAACAGGAAAAATATTTTCCGCCTTTGGTTTATCAGATGGTGGCGGTCGGCGAATCCACCGGAAAATTGGAGTCGCTTTTGTCCAGGATTTCCGCTTTTTATACCCGGGAAGTGGATGACGCGGTTTCCAGCCTGGTAGAATTAATCCAGCCGGTTTTGATGGTTGGGATTGGCGTTTTGGTGGCGCTTCTTTTCGTGGCGGTGCTGCTGCCGATTTATAACTTAGCCCAAGTATTTTAATATGATTATGTTATAATTAAAAAGTCGAGAATTTAAATAATAAATTTATGTTGAAAACTAACAAAGGATTCACGTTAATTGAAATTTTGGTAGTCGTTTCCATTATCGGTTTGCTTTCTTCGGTATTTTTAGTCGGTTTGGGAGGATTTCGTTCCCGGGGCCGCGATGCCCGGCGTTTAGCGGACCTTCGGCAGGTTCAGAATGCTTTGGAGATTTATTACACCAAGTGCCAGCGTTATCCGGGCGGAGTCAACTGCGCTGCCGGCGATCCGGCTACTTGGTCGGCCTTGCAATCAGCCATAACCCAGTCCGGTCTCGGCGTTTCCCAGCTTGCCAATGATCCTCAAAACCCACAAAATTCTTCCAGAACTTACGGTTACGCGGTAGGCAGCGACGGCCAAAATTATGTTCTTGGCGCCACTTTAGAGAACAGCGGCGATCCATCTTTAAATGACGATTCCGACCTTAGTTCTTTTGCCGGTTATACGGCAACCGCTAATTTTACTTCCTGCGTTGACCCGGTTTATTGTCTCCAGTTTTAGTTCCATAAAAAATCAGACAGCAATATGACAGCATTACTTTTTGTTTTTGGCTTAATTTTTGGCAGTTTTTTAAATGTGGTTTCTTTCCGTTATTCGGAGGAAAAGAACCTTTTCGGCGCCGCCCATTTGGGCGGGCGCTCGCATTGCCAGCATTGTTATCAGCAGCTTGCTTGGTATGAATTAGTGCCGGTTTTCAGTTTTTTGTTGCAGAAAGGTAAATGCTGGGCTTGTTACAAAAAATTGTCTTGGCAATATCTCTTGGTGGAACTGGCCACCGGTTTTATTTTTGTATTGCCTCTGTATCTTTATGATTTCCGTTCTCCGGAATCTCTGCTGCCGGCGATTCTTTGGCCGGTGGCCTTCTTGGTGTTTTTGCTGGTTTGGACTATTGATTTCCGGCTTTTCATCATTCCGGACGAGTTAAATTTTCTTCTGGTTACTTTGGGTTTGATTTTAACCGATTTTCAAAATTCTCCGGAGCGCTTCGGCCCATTTGCCGGTTCCTTTTTGGGAAGTTACGCCGCGCTTTTCGGACTTAGAGGAAATATTTGGGTCAATCATTTATTGGCTGCTTTGCTCGCCGCTTCTTTGGTTGGACTGGTGATTTTTTTCACCAAAGGCAAAGGAATGGGCTTGGGAGATTTGAAGCTGCTGGCCGCGCTCGGTTTTCTTTACGGTTGGCCGGACGTTCTGTTGATTTTTATCCTGGCGGTTCTAATCGGTTCGGCGGTCAGTTTGGTTTTAGTTTTTCAAAGTAAAAAAAATCTGCAAAGCGCGGTTCCTTTCGGCCCGTTTTTGATAATAGGCTCCTTGCTGGTATTTTTTTACGGAGAAGCAATTTTAAGAAGTTATTTTAACTTTTTTGGGTTTTAGAAATATCCGAAATTATCTTCCTGCCGGCACCAGCGTCGCTCCGCTCCTGCGGTGGAGCGCGCCTACGCCTCGCTCCGATTTTTCGCCTACGGCGAAACCAAGCAAATCGGAGCTCCGTAGTTGCCGCACGAAAGATAATTTCGGGTATTTCTTTTTATAGATGGGTGGCGATGTCGGGCAAAGGATTATGGTAAAATTTAAATAATGGCTAAACAATCTGGATTTACGCTTATTGAAACTTTGGTTACTTTAACGATTACGGCGCTTCTAATCGGAGTTTTGATAACTTACAATCGGGCCGGCGGACTTCAAATCGCCGTTTTTAAAGACCAGGCAAAAATTATTAATACTCTTTTGCGGGCTAAAAGTTTATCGCTTCAGATTTTTACCGAGGCGGTTCCGGCTTGCGGCTATGGCGTTCATTTTGACGCCGCCAATAAAATCTTTTTAATTTTCAAAGATTTAGCCGATCCCTGCTCTGGTTCTGATAATCGTTATTCCGGTTCAACGGAAGATTTGGAAGTGATTAGTTTGGATTCCCAATTAAAATTTTCTAATTTAGGATTATCGGATATTTTATTTATTCCGCCGGAGCCGCTCGTTGTTATTGACGGCGATCTCGGTAAAACCGGCGATTTTCTGATTGAAATTGATACTTTAAGCGGCGGTAGTCCGAAAAAAATTAAGGTTAATAATTTTGGCCAAGTAAGCGCTCAATGATTAAAGAAACTACATCTCAATCAGGTCAGCTGATGGTGGAGTCAATAATTGCCATTTCGATTTTAGTGGTCGGCCTGCTCGGCACCTTTTCTTTGCTTTCGCGGTCTTTGAGTTTGAATCGGGTGATTGCCGATCAAATGATTGCGGCTAATCTTGCGGCGGAGGGCATTGAGCTGGTAAAAAACTTAATTGACGCGAATGTTTTGCGGGGCGGTCCGTGGAATTTGGGCCTTAATCTCGGAGATTATGAAATGGATTTTAATGATTTGATTTTAGCCGCTAATCAAAATCGGAAAATCAGTTTTGATTCCGGTTCCGGCCGTTACGGTTATGACTCGGGGGCGGCTACCAGCTTTCAGCGTTTAATAACCGTCAGCCAGCCTCAGCCGGATGAAATTAAAGTGCGAACTTTGGTCAGCTGGCTCACCCGCGGCGGCGGGCAATTTGAAGTGAATTTAGAAGACCACTTTTTTAACTGGCGTTAAAGGTATGAAGAAAAATGGCTTTACAATGGTAGAATTATTGGTGGCAATTTCGCTTTTTTTGGTTGTCGTGAGCATTGCCACGGGCACTTTTATTCAGGCGTTACGGACCCAGCGGGCCGCGGTTTCTTTGATTGCGGCTACGAGCAATGCGAGTTTAGCGATTGAGCAAATGGCAAGGGAAATTCGGACTGGCCAGAATTTTTCTTTAAGCGGCGGAGAATTGAGTTTTCTAAACGCTAAAAGCGAAAACATTATTTACCGATTGCAAAATGAGGCGATTGAAAAATCGGTGAATGGCAGCGCCGGCCGCATTACGGCGGATAATGTCCAAGTCAACCGGTTAGATTTCGCGGTTGCGGGGATTGAGCCCGGCGATGATTTACCGTCTAAAATTACCTTAGTTTTGGGAATCAGCGCTCCGCAAGCAAGCCCCGGGAACCAAGTGAATTTGCAAACCACTATTAGCTCAAGAATTTTGGAATAGACAAAATGTATTTTCCAGCAATATCGGCAATCCTGAATATTGTCGGATTTAATACCGACTGGCATTTTCTGGTTTTTGTTGCGCTGGTGCCGCTTTTCTTTTTTTTTCTGAAAAAAACTTTTGGCGGCTGTTAGCCGGCACTTTTTTGTTCCGTTTAATTTTTGCCTTAGGAATAACTTATTTTGTAATTGATCCCTACCTTTATTTTTTTTCTATCCTTATTTTTCTCGGTTTACCGATTTCTTTTTATTTAATTCGTAAATATCTTTCGCCTTTGGCGGCGGGGTTGGCTTTACCGGTTCTCTGGACTTTCTGGGATTATTTGGAAGCGCAATATACTTTACTGCCAATGACCCTTGTTATGCTTGGCAGTCCGCTTGCCATCTCGTCATTTTTAGGCCTTGCGCGTTTTGGCGGCATTATCGGACTGACCCTTTTTGCGGCCTTAATTAACTTGTTTTTAACCTTTTTGATTATTTCCAGAAAAAATAAAAGATTAGTAAAAATTTTAATAATTTTGACTGTTTTAATTCTCGTTAGCGCTTGGCAGATTTCCGATTTTTTGCTTAAGCAAAACAAAAATTTTTATCTTTCCCGTGAAAACACTTTAAATGTTGTTTTGTTTTCAGCGGACAAAGTTAAATATGACTTTGATGGTTCGCTGTCGGAATTGCCTTTGAGCAAAAAAACCGATTTATTAGTCATTCCCGAAAATCTTTATAAAAGTAATTTGGAGAATTTCGGAGCCGTGATAAATTTTTATCAAGAAGCCGCAAAGAATTTAGGAGTTGATTTAGTTGGAATCGCTCTTCGGGAAAATAACGGCAAAGTCCATAAAAGCGCGATTTTATTTTCTCGGACGGGAGAAATTTTGGATATTTACGATAAAAATTATTTAACGATTACCAGTGAAGACTGGCCGTTTGAAAACTGGCGGCCGTTTTATTTCAATTCCTACTTTAAAAAACTGCCTTCCGAACAAAAAAAGGTGGCAATTTTTGATAGGCGTTACCAGCATGAAAGTGGAGAGCCAAGTTTAATTAAGGGAAAGAATTTTTCTTTTGCCAGTCCAATCTGCTTAGAAGTGCATTATCCGTTCTATCTGCAAAAATTAAGTAATTTAGGAGCCGATTTTATTTTGCATAATTCCAATAACGATTGGATAAAGCGTGGCTTGAGCCAGTATTTAAAATTAACTAATAATTTTAGAACTATTGAAGCGGTTTGGCTTAAAAACCCGATTTTAGTCAGCGGCATAAGAGAGTACGCGGGAATATTTTATCCGGACGGGACCAACGAACTGATTTATCCTCAAAACGGCATAGCTATCAAGGAAGTTACGGTTCGCCTTGACAAGTTAGAAAAATGATATTATTATATATTTAGTAGTTACCTTAAAGAAAAGAGGAGGATTAAGGCAATGAAGATAGCGTTGACAGTGATTGCGGCTATTCTGGCGGGCAGTCTTACCGCCAAGATCGGCCTATCTTTCGCGCCGGCGATCTTTACCACTTATGCTGGCACCGCCATCGTAATCGTCGTGATGGCGATTTCCGGATTGGCTATTAACAGGGTAATGGCTTAAGGGTTCTAAAATACAGCTCCGCGAAGTTTTCTTCGCGGAGTCTTTTTATCTACAACCAAGAAAGTTGTTTGGTTAAAATATGCTATTATTAAAATAACCATGAAATTTCATCAGAATAATCTAGTCATTGGATTGTTGATTTTTATGTTGTTGTGGGTCCCAGTGGCTCACGCCGGAGGGGTGGTAGAGGATGTTTTGCCGGCGCTTATGGTACTTGGTGCCGCTTTAACGGTTGGCGCGTTAACGGCTGGATTGGGTCTTATTTTGGCGCCAGTACTATTTACTACTCTTGCCGGCACGGCAATAGTCGGCGGGTTAATGATTGGCGCCGGTTTATTGGCTGCAGATTGTATATCGGGGGGAAGTCCGTTTGGAGACCCCGACTTCGTTTGCAAGGGCGGAAACGGAGGCGTGGGAGGCGGAGGAGGCGCCATTCCCTTGTCCGTGGTTTCTTCTACCAGCGCTTCGCCAACTTGCACTTCGCTAACGCTTAGCGGAATTGATTCGCAGGGCCACAATTATGCGATTCTTAGAGACGGAGCGGTTATTGCTAATTTACCAGCATCACAAACAAGCTATACGGATACGAACCTTACACCTCATACATCATATGAATATTGGATTAGGGTTTATAATTCTTCGGGGGCAAATCCCGTTAAACTCATTAATATTGCCGGCGCTCAAGCGCGTGGGGGGGGAGGCGCAGTCGTGCCGGTGGCCCTGCCGGTCTCGTCCTACACCGCTTCCG
>Ga0209541_10005318_pt1 | contig 22535 bp, 25 predicted proteins | sample RifCSPlowO2_01_FD_184027 | JGI IMG/M metagenome (GOLD analysis project Ga0209541, IMG submission 184027) | Groundwater microbial communities from Rifle, Colorado - Rifle CSP2_plank lowO2_0.1 (SPAdes) (version 2) | ecosystem: Environmental > Aquatic > Deep subsurface > Groundwater | place...
TATTTGAGTTACTAAGTGTAACAAGGGCAATTAAATCATATCAAGCTTACCAAGTTACAATTGTTGTTCCATATCTAGCATATTCAAGGCAAGATTATGTAGCTGAGAAAAAACAGCCAATCAATGCTAAAATGGTAATGGACATGCTTAATGCAGCAGGTGCAGATGGAATATTAACAATGCATATTCATTCTAAACAACAGCAAGGTTTTGTTCCAAATGTAACATTTGCTTATGATAATTTGATGCCAACTAAGTTATTTGTTAATCATATTAATAAAAATTATCCTGAAATATTATCTAATTCCACTGTATTTTCTCTAGACGTTGGAGGTATTAAACTAGCTCGTGAACTAAAAGATAAATTAAACTTAAGATTGGTTATAAGTGATAAAAAAAGGCCTAAAGCTGAGCAAATTGATCATGAAGAAGTGTATTTTGTAGGAGAAGAAGAAGATATTATAGGAAAGATTGGTATTGGAATAGATGATATGGTATCTTCAGCAGGAACTTTATATGCGATATTAAAAAAAGCTAAATCTAAGGGGTTAAAAGAGTTTATTATGCTAGCTACCCATTCTTTGCTAGTTAGCAAAGCTATAGAAAGATTAACTGAATTATATGATGAAGGAATATTAAAAAAGCTTATTGTTACAAATACAATACCCCAAAAAGATTTGCCTTTTATAGAAATCATAGAAGTTAACAAAGATTTTGCAGAAGCTATCTATAGAAAAAACACAAATCGCTCAGTAAGTCTTCTTTATTCCTGATTTATAACATTTAATCTTCTTGATTTAGAAACAAAATTTAATATCTTTCCTTCTTTGTATTTTCCAGTTCCAAAATAGTCATTATTGTTTTTTATGACAACATATCCTTCAACTTGTTCATTTATATTAATATCTTCACCTTTCATCCATTTTATAATATCTTCCTTATCCAAATTAGCAACATTTTTCTTAGCATACTTTCCTATTAACTGGCTTCCTTCTATGCTTAATCTTATTCCATCTTTCTCTAAACTGCAAAAATATAATCCGATATTATCAACTCTTAATTTTTTTAAGTCAATTTTTGCTATCTCTCTATTTGTTATTAATATCTTATCTTTAGTATTCTGCAAGAAAACATAATCTAATTTTAATTCTTTAATATCATATTGTTCTTTTAATTTATCTAATATTTCATTAACTTCTTTTTTATTTAATATTTTCATAATATTTACTTATTTAGATAAGTTAAAAAGCTTCCGATAGTTTTATTAACTTTTTTAATGCTTCTGTAGTCTATGTCCAGGCAATTTAATGCAAATTTAGTATATTTTGTTGAACCTAATAAAGAGGGAGATATAAGTGAGGATTTAGTTAAACTTGCTTCAGAAATGGCCACAGCTAGACAAGCTCTATTATCCTATTATGGTCATTATGATTTTAAATGTATAGTTTCTTTGGAAAATCTAAACCGCATCGGTATAAGGATAGAATCAGAAAAACAATCGCGTTTGGAAGGCGCAATAGGATTTTTGATAGAACATGCAAGAATTCCGGAGGCAATTCATACAAAAAGGTCCATTTATGAGATTTTAGAAGAGTCTTTTTTAAGGAGACATGGGAAAAGATTTTCAAGAAATCTATTCTATAGTTTTTTTACTGGTGGAAGAGTTGTGGTGGACATTTAATTCTAAAAATATCCAAAACATTTAAAAAAAGAGATTTACTTTAAATTGTATGAAAGATAATGATATTCGATTAATTTGTCTAGAAAATGCTATAAAATATAATGGAAAGGCAGATATTGGAAGTGTTATTGGAAAAATTCTAGGTAAAGATCCTTCTTTAAAAGCAAATATTAATGAAATTAAACAAACTGTAATTAAGCTAGTAAAAGAAGTTAATTCTTTAAGCTTAGAGCAACAAAGCAAGAAATTCAAAGATCTTGGTGGAAAAATAGAAGAAAAGAAAGAAGAGAAACATGATTTATTTGCTTTCCTAAATATAAAACAAGAAGAAAAGATAATTACAGCATTTCCTCCTGAACCTTCTAAATATCCTCATATTGGTCATGCTAAGGCTATTCTACTAAATTATGAACTGGCTAAAAAGTATAAAGGAAAATTTATCTTAAGATTTGAAGATACCAATCCGACATTGGCAAAAAAAGAATTTTACAAAATTCACCTAGAAAATTATAAATGGCTTAATATAATCCCTAATAAAATAGATTATGCTTCTGATCACATGAAAGAATTTTATCATTATGCTGAAATATTAATTAAAGATGACAAAGCTTATTGTTGCACTTGTTCTCAAGATGTAATGAAACTAAATAGATTCAAAGGAACTGCTTGCGCTTGTCGATCAAGAGATATAGAAGAAAATATTAAACTTTGGAAGAAAATGCCAAAGATGAAAGAAAATTCCGTTGTTTTAAGGTTAAAAATAGATTTAAATCACCAAAATACAACAATGAGAGACCCAACAATATTCAGAATAATTAAAGCTTCACATCCAAGATTAAAGAAAAGATTTACAGTCTGGCCAAACTATGATTTTGAGAATTCAATAATGGATGGATTGGAAGGAATTACCCATAGATTAAGAACAAAAGAATTTGAATTAAGAGCTGAACTTCAACATTACATTCAAAATGCTCTCGGTTTTAAAGAAACATTTAGTTACGAATTTGCTCGTTTCAATCTAGAAGGAACTGAATCATCTGGAAGAATTATAAGAGAAAAAATAAAAAACAAAGAAATGACTGGTTGGGATGATCCATCATTAACAACATTGGTTGCTTTACGAAGACGTGGATTTTTACCTGAAGCAATTAAAGAATTTGTTTTATCAACTGGAATATCAAAATCAGAATCAACATTAAAATGGGATGATTTAATTTTGCATAACAAAAGATTACTTGATCCCAAAGTTAATCGTTATTTCTTTATTATTAATCCAAATAAAATTGAAATAAAAAATGCTCCAAAGATAACGGCAAAACTACCATTGCATCCTGAATTTAAGATGGGTTTTAGAATTTTAAAGACAAATGGAAAGTTTTACATTCAAGATAAGCTGGATAATAACAAAGTTTATCGATTCATGCATCTATTTAATTTTAAAAATTTAACTTATATTTCTTTAGATTATGATGAAAAGTTAAATGCTAAATTAATTCATTGGCTTCCAATTTTAAAAGATTTAGTTAAAGTAGAAGTGTTAATGCCAAACAAAGAAATAAAAAAAGGTTTAGCAGAGCCGTCGATAAAAAAGTTAAAAGTAAATGATATTATTCAGTTTGAACGTTTTGGTTTCGTTCGTTTAGATAAAAAAACTAAAAATAAATTATTTTTTTATTTTTCTCACAATTGATAAAGTTTAAATACTAAAACAACTTTCAAATATTAAATAAAAATTGAGGTGATCACCAAAAATGGCAAAGAAAAAGAAAAGATTATAAATAAAAAGATAAATTCTTAAATTTTATTTTTTTTAATTTTTTTTAAAACAATAACCTTTATAAACCCATAATTCTCGCAAATGTTAAACCGATGATTAACTAGGAGGTTTAAAATGGATCTAAATTCAGATATTTCAAAAGAAAATGTAGAAAAAGCATTAGAAGCCGTCGAGATAGCTAAAAAAACAGGTAAAATAAAAAAAGGAACTAATGAAGTAACCAAGGCCATCGAACGCGGAGTTGCAAAACTAGTTCTAGTTGCTAAGGATGTCAATCCTAAAGAAGTTATAATGCATTTGCCTGCTTTATGCAAGGAAAAAAACATTCCTTTAATTCCAGTTAATACAAAAGAAGAACTTGGAAATGCAGCTGGAATCCCAGTTCCGACATCAGCTATCGCTGTAATTAAAGAAGGCGAATCTGCTAAACTAATAAAGGAACTATCTTCATTATAAAATGGCAGAACATAATCCCAAAGACCAAAGGCATCAAAAGCCAGATGTAAGGCAGGAAAATAAGCCATTTCAGCGAGAATCTTCTCTATTTTCATATGCATTTGCTGCTAGAGTAGAAGAAATTATTGGCAGAACAGGAGCAAGAGGAGAAGCTACTCAAGTAAGAGTCAAAGTTCTAGAAGGTAGAGATTCTGGAAAAATATTAAGAAGAAACTGCAAAGGTTCTGTTAGAATAGGAGATTATTTGATGTTACGTGAAACAGAGATAGAAGCAAGAAAACTAACACAAAATAGGAAATAAAATGGCAAACTGTTCATTCTGTGGAAGAAGAATTGAAAAAGGAACTGGTAAAATGTATGTTTACAAAACCGGAAAGATTGATAATTTCTGCTCATCTAAATGTGAAAAAAATCTGATTAAGCTCGGAAGAAGACCTAGAGATTATAAGTGGACTAAATTCTTTGAAAAAGGAAGCAAATGATAGAGAGAACATTTGTAGCTATAAAACATGATGGAGTTCAACGTGGTTTAGTTGGTGAAATAATAAAAAGATTTGAACAAAAAGGAATTAAGATAGCTGCTTTAAAGTTAGTTCATGCAGATGATAATAAGGCAAAAAATCATTACTCATTTACAGAAGAATGGGCAAAGCCACTTTATGATAGAACAAAAGAAGGTTTTGAAAAACAAGGCAAACCTTTCCCGTTTAAAGATCATATGGAATATGCAAAAATGATACAAAGTTTTAACATAAATTATTTGCAAGAAGGTCCGGTTATAACAATGGTATTAGAAAGTCCTAATGTGGTTGAAATTGTAAGAAAAATTATTGGTCATACAGAACCAAGACAGGCAATTCTTGGAACTATAAGGGGAGATTTTGCAACTGATAGCTATACAATGGGTAATGATGGTAAAAGGGCTGTTAGAAATATAATGCATGCTTCTGGAGATGTTAAAGAGGCAGAAAGAGAGATAGCTTTATGGTTTACTGAAGATGAAATACATAATTATAAAAAAGAAGATTGGAATGTAATTCACAAGCTTTAAATATTTTTCTATGCTTATTTATTATATGAAATATCATATGGATGATGTAGGAGAAATAAGTCACGTTTGTACTCCAGTAGTTAGGGAAGATATTTATAAATCTTATTATTTAGAAGATAAAGCTAATTTAATTGAAAGATTATATAATAAAACATCAAAGCTTCTTGAAAAAGAATTGCATGAGAAAAAAAGAGCCCAATCAGATCATTCAGGAGTATTCTTCAGTGATTTTTTTGGAATCGTTTATCTTTCTTTAAGGAAATCTTCGATAAAAGACTATAAAAGATTAGAATTATCATTTGACTATCAATCTGGAAGAATGGCTGATCCCGAAGAATGTATTGAAGGAATAGAAAAAATAATAGAAAAAATAGAAAAAAAGGGTATTCATTTTTTAGAAGATAAACTATAAATCGAAAGGTTTAAATAAGTATATATACTTAATCTACTTAAGTGATTTAAATGACAAACATGACATTAGCAGTTTCAGAAGATTTGCATAAGATAATGCGAAAACATAAAGAAATAAGATGGAGTGAAATAGCAAGGCAAGCATTATTTGAACATGCAAAAAAACTGGAGCTCATGGATAAAATTCTTAGAAATAGTAAATTAACTGAAAAAGATGCACTAGAAATTGGCAGAAGAGTGAACAAAGAAATAGCAAAAAAACATGGTTTAATTAAATGAAAGTTGTAATATATTGTAATCGTATTATAGCAGCACTTATAAAAGAAAGCACAACTAGAGATATAATATTTAATAAAAATTTTGATTTTTTTGCACCAAACTATATTTTAATTGAGATAAATAAATATAAAAGTTTTATAATAGATAAAGCTAAAATATCAGAAGAAAATTTTGATATATTATTATCTTTAATTTTTCAGAATATTATAGTTATTCCAAAAAATATTTATAACAAGTTTATTAAAAAGTTTAAATACAAAATAAAAGATCAGAAAGATATTCCCTATTTAGCTGCAGCTTTCGCAATCAAAGCAGATGGTATTTGGACTCACGACACTGACTTTAAAGACCAGAAAGAAATTCAAATATTTAGTAATATAGATATGCTTAATTTAATAAGAAGTAATTCACAAGCTTTAAATATTTTTCTGACATAATCAAATAAATCATGACTTTTGAACCTATAGAGAAACAAGGGTATTATGATGGAATTTCTTCTTTAATGAAAGATTTATATAAAGAATGGATTTCATTTTTTAAAAGAAGTGAAGCTATAGATCAAAGAGTAGTTGTCCAACATAATGGAGCAGATTGGCGTTGTTTTCATGATGAAACACCTTATGGAGTTATTCTAGTCACATTATTAAAAGAAGACGAACATTTAAAGAAAGGTCAAAGTAGATTAGGTTTATATTTTTTTTATAATCTTCAAAATGGTAATGAGAAAGAAAAAGGAGAAAAGAGAATCAGTTTTTTATTAACGGAAGCAACAAAGAAAAATCTTCCAATACCGCTAGAACTTAAAGTTTTATTAAAAAATCCACAATCAGTTCATTAAAATTATTTTAAATTCAACTCTTTATCTAACTCTTCAGCCATCTCTTTAAGTTCATTAAAAACTTCATCAATATCACTTCTTAAGTTTTTTATTAACTCTTCCAGATTATTAACCCTCAAATAATATTTATTATCTTTACAGATAACAATTCCTTGCTCTATTAAATTATTCAAATGATGAATTATAGTTCCTCTTGTTAAATTAGCTCTTTCAGCTAGTTGATCGCTACTTAATCCTTTTCCTATCTTAGCTACTTTCAATAACTCAATAAATATTCTAAAAGAGCTCTTATCTTTATCTCTAGTTCCAAATAATCCTAAACTATTACTAAGCCATTGTAATCCTTCATTAACATCTACTTGTTTTGGTTTACTTACCTTAACTATAGTTACTCTTCTAAAATATGTTGTCATAATATTAAATATATTGTTTAGTATATAAAATTTCCTGATAAGCTATTCAGAATCACGTTCAACGTTGAATTGGATATGTTCAATCTCTAACCAAAGTGATCCTATCTTTACAGTATCACCTAAAAGTTTTTTTACTATCTCATTAACACGTTCTTCTAATATATCATCAGAATTAATTTCTCCATGGCGCATTTTCATAGGAAAAACACCAAAATTATGTACAGGAATAGAAACATTTTCTTTGTATAATTGTGGATTAAGATAATATATATCATTTCTTTGTCCACCAAATAAGTTTTGAAGGAAAGTACGTTGTATTTCCAGAACTTTGATATAGGTTGTAATGCTATACATTTTACCACCTTAAAATAAATATGCATTTATAAAGTTTTTCATTAGTAGCTAAAATATTAAAAAACTATTTATTCAATAAATTATAGGAAATGCTGAACTGTAGTTATCCTGATAAGATACATTTTCTGTATTACCTGTTTTTGGCTGTGGTTTTATAACATAAAAATTGCCTTGTATCTTATACCCTCTTTCTTTTTTCATTTTATATTCAAGATAGTCACAATGTAAGGTTCCCGTATGTGCTGGATCAACATGAACTGTTCTTTGTTCTAGCTGAACTTTTCCTTCTTTTTCCATCTTGCTTAATTCTTTTCCCATTCCATTAGCAAAGGAATCTGCAATCATAACATCTTGTCCTGTTTCATTGGCATAACTTGATAAATAATCTATCCATTCTTTATTAAGGTCTACTGAACCATTTCCATAAAATCTTGTAGTTATTATTCCTTTATCTGTCAAAATTACTCTATTTCTTCCTATATATTTTCCATCAGCAGTTTTTGCATATACCACTCTTTTATTAGAATCCATAACATTGGCAACTGCACCCCAAAAATTTATTCCATCAGGTCTCAGACATGAATTAAAATATTCTCCAGCAAGTAATGCTTCTATAGGATCTTGACTTACATAAAATTCCACACTAGTTTCAAGATTTTTCAAAGTTCCTTTAAAGCTCCTTACTCTTTGAATTTTATCTTTAATCTCAAACTTTAATCTTCCATCAATATCTGTTGATTGTGATCCTAAAAATTTTTCAGTTTTTTCAAGTTGTTCTTCTAATTTTCCGGAATCCATTCCATCAATTTCAATAGGTGCAGTATATCCTATAATATCCAATTTAAGATTTAAAATCTCGATATGGTCTCTTATAGTGTCTTTTGTTCTTTGTAATGCATATTTATCAGGTAATATGGTATATGTTTTTCTTATTCCTTTTTCAAAAGCATCAATATTTACACCATTCTTCTTTGAATTTTTTCTCAATCTTTTATTTTTAGGTAGATTATCAATAGCCTCAAATGTTCCTTCAGGTCCTAATTTGACATAGTTTTGAGCAATAAATCTTAATTCTTGTCTAATATCTACTCCCCCTTTTTTGCCCTTATCTGTATCTCGATAAATTGGAAGTAATTTTCTTAATTTATCTTCTAATCCTTCAGGTATCTCAATATCTTTTCCTATTAAATCAAAATATGGTTCTCTTCTTAACTCAATCAATAACTTTCTAGCATCTTCGTAGCTAGAATTCTGTTCTAATGTTAATATTCTATTTATAAATGAGCCTCTTTGTACTCCACTTGTTTTATATAAACCATAAGTGTTTTCAATATCAGTTAATAAATCTATTAAATCTTTCTTACCAATTTTGCTATCTAACTTTCTAACTAAAGTGGTTGTAATCTCATTAGGGCAGTCATAGTTTGAAAAACGTTCAATTAAATTATTATTTCTCTGTCTTGCTAAATAATTAACAACAGATTTTAATCGATCTCCACCTAATATTGTGCCAAGTGTTCTCTTTGCAGCAGGTAACATTAAAACACCTTTCTCAAAAGAATCAAAATCTCTTTCAAACTGTTCAAAATTTTTATCTAAGAAATCTAAATATAAACTTAAAGAAGGCATTATATTTCCAAAATTATCTACATGGTTTATCCTTTTTCCAATAAATTCTTTATATTTAGAAGCTAATTCTTCAATCGAAGCTAAACTTGTAAAATAATCTTCAATGCTTTCAGCTTTTTTAAGTCTTCCTAACCTAACTCCAATTAAATTATCAGCCGTTGAACCTGCTCTTGAATAAGTTTCCTTGGTTCTAAATGCAGCTCCGATAAAATCCTTATCGCTTATTCCATCAGGTAATAAATTTTCCAGTGGAGTAATATCTCCAAAATGTGAATACATTTGCGTTAAATCTTCTAGTTTTGTTATATCCCTAGAAGTCAATAAGTGTCTAGCTAATGATTTTTTTCTCTCTGATGTTAAATAAGGAATTCTTGCAAATCTATTTATTGTATATAATCCTTTTGTTCCAAATATTTTATAATCATCAAAAAATTGTTTAACATCCAAACCCAAGGCACTAATATAAGGGCCAAGATAATCATCAGATAGTCTCATTAAAGTTAAAACATCAATATGTTCATCATCCAATAAAACATTTGCACTCTTTACCCATTCTGTAACTACATCTTCATTAAACCTACCATACATATCTTTTAATCTAGTAAAGAAATTAGCGTTTGCATGAGGTTGTCCAATAAATTGGCGTATAGGACTTTTTCTTTCTAAATATTTTGTAAATTCTCTTTCAAATTTAAGATTTTCATTATTATTAAACTTCTCATATTTTGGTATATTATCTCGAAGGTATAACTTATTAATTTCTAAATCTAGATATTCAGGAATTCTTTTATATTTTACTGGTTCAAATGCATCAAAATAAGGATTCTCTTCAATTTCTGCAACTTTATCTATTTTACCCTTACTCTTTGGTTTAGGTTTAACTTTTAATCCAACATCAGTATCTTTTTTAGTTGTTCTCAATAAATGACTAACAGCTTCATGTTTCTTTTTATCTCTAAATAAATGTGAAATTAAACTGGCATAATAAACTTGATCACTATCACTAAACCTTGCTAAAAATGCTAAATAATCTTCAGTTGAATCGGGAACTGCTGTAACAACATCATGTGCGCTTGTTAATAATATCTCTAAAGATTTTACATCTCCTTTTTCCTCAAGTTGATGCACTCTCCTTCTAAATTCATCAATTCTTTCCTTCTTTGTTTGTTCTCGTACTTTAAATCCTGATTCATATAATTCATATGGTTTTATTATTTCCTTTTTGGGTTTATCATAATCATCACTTTCTTTTATATAATCAAGCAAATAATAATTCTCAATCTTGGGATTATATTCCTCTTTATCATCTAAAATTCTTCCAGCTCTTAACTTATCTGTTCTTTCAGTTTCGCTATCCTGCCCTGTATTGTTCTCAATGCCATATAAATCACCATAAGAAATTAATTTATACGCTTGTTCTATTCCAGAGATTACAACTTTCTTTAAAGTTTCCAATCTCTGAGAATCTGTGTTTATAGGCCCTATAAGTTGTGCACTTCTTTGTTCTTGAGCTAGTCCAGTATTCATTTTTAACTAAATAGTAGTAATAAAACTAGTATATAAACCTTTCTGTTAATCACTACTTTAAAAAAGTAACAAAACAAAAGGTTTATAAATAGGTTATCTTAACTAAAAATATAGAAAAATGAACGCAAAAAAAATTATAAGTATGGGAGCAGTATTATTATCTTTATCTGGATGTAAAAATTCTAATGTATCACAAACAAATAGTGCACCTGTTCCTTTAACTTCAACTACTCAATCTCTAGAACAAGTTCTAGAACTAGAAGGTAAAATCTTGAAAGTTCAACCAGCTACCTTATCTTATATAGGAGATTATACTGCTAATTTAGGATCAGGGCACGGTACTAGAGTTACAGCTAATCATGAATTTGAATATGTAATTTTAATGGAAAACAATGGTAAATGGCACACCTTTATTTATCCTACTTCAAAAGCTATTTTAGATCATGCTTCCGTAGCAATTACTTACATTCCATTAGCTTCGGGTTCAATAGATTCAAAAGAATTTATTAAAAGGTATATGAATGAAGATTTTTCAACTGATGACCATTTTCAAATAGGCGCTGAAGGTATAATAATTCCACATGGAATTAAATATAAAAATCCACTTTATCCTTTATTGCAGTAATAAATTTATGTAGCTAGATATTCTTTCATATTTCTAATAGTATTAAACATATATATCTAAAAACCGAAAAGTATATAAATAAGTTCATTTTAACACATCTTGTTGACTTTAAATCAACAGAAACTACACCATGGAAATTACAAAAACACCAGAAAAAGAACACAAAAAAGACCTTAAACAGGCTTTAGAAGAACAACTAAAGTTAACTAATGAATACAAAAACGACTTGCAAAGACTGCAAGCAGAGTTTGAAAACTACAAAAAAAGAATAGAAAAAGAACATCAAGAGCTAGCTAAGTTCAGTAATGTTCATTTAATCAAAAAATTACTTCCATTACTAGATGATTTCGATCAAGCATTGAACACATCAACCGCAAATGTTGAAGATCTTAAAAAAGGTCTTCAACTCTTGCATTTAAAATTTAAAAAAATATTAGAGGAAGAAGGATTAAGAGAAATGAAAACAACAAATGAAAAATTCGATCCACATAAACATGAAGTATTACTACAAGAAGTTTCAGATAAAGAGCCTGAAACAATAGTTGAAGAACTACAAAAGGGATATTTCATTCATGATAAAATATTAAGACATGCAAAAGTTAAAATTGCAAAACAATTGGAGGAAAATATAGATAATAAAACAATAGATGAAAAATGAGCAAGCTTAATACACAATCACTTTTAATAAATCAAATGGAAAAAGAAGAATTTGATAAAGTCAGGAATGATATAAATATCCTTAGAAAGAATAATCATGATTTTAGAACTATAAAAAAAAAAGTTGGTGAAAATAAACTTAAAGAATTCATTAACACAATTTACCCAAAATTTGATATTACAGAAATTGAAATCATTACAGGAATTCCAGATTCTACCTTAGAACATTGGTTTAAATTATTGAATATTAAACCCGTTAGAAATCATATTTTTAGCAAAGCCTTTCCTGGAAATGAAGATTCAACTATTATCCTAACAAAAGATGATATAACTTATAAGTCTGTAACTGTTAAAATTACTCCCGAATTAGCATATGTAATTGGGTTTACCTTAGGCGATGGTTCGAGTCAACAATATATGATTGAAGTTTTTAACAAAAATAGAAAATTAAGAGAAGTACTTTTCGAATATCTAAAACCATATGGAACAATAACTGAAGAAGAAAGAGAAAATGGTTTATGGAGATTAAGATTATCTAATGGAAGAATAGCTAATCTAATTAGAGATAATAAAGAGATAAGGTACGATACAATTGATTATATTTTTAATAACGAAGAGTTAGCTAAACAGTTTATTGCAGCTTTTTGGGATGCTGAAGGAAGTGTTTTAAAGAGTAAAGATTATAATACTTTTAATTTATACCTATACAATTCAAACAGTTTCTTGTTAGATAGAATATGCAATTTCTTAAAAAGTAAAAATATAAAATTTTCAATTTTAAATCTAAAATCTAGAAGTACAGATTATTATTTGCAGGGAAGAAAAATAAATCCAAAAAAGAAAATTCAAAGAATTAATGTTCATATGTCTAGTTTAATGGATTGGGTAAATCTTATTGGAATTCATCTTAAACACAGTAAAAAACAAGAAACAGTAAATAAAATTTTAGATTTGTATGGAGGAAAATAAAATGAGCAAAACTATAGGCGTGGACTTAGGAACTTCGAATTCCGCTGCAGCTTTCTTAGAAGCAGGGCATTCAAAAATAATTCCAAGTGCAGAAGGAGCATCATTATATGGAAAAGCATTTCCAAGTGTGGTAGCTTTCACAAAAGATGGTCAAGTTTTAGTTGGAGAACCAGCAAAAAGACAAGCAATCTCAAATCCAGAAGGTACAATAACAGCAGCTAAAAGAAAAATGGGAACTACTCATAAGTATAAAATTTTAGGAAAAGAATATACTCCTCAACAAATATCAGCATTTATTCTACAAAAAATTAAAAGAGATGCAGAATCATTCTTAGGAGAAAAAGTAGAAAAAGCCGTTATCACAGTCCCAGCTTATTTCGACGACAACCAAAGACAAGCAACAAAAGATGCAGGAACAATAGCTGGATTAGAAGTTATAAGAATAGTAAATGAACCAACATCAGCTTCCTTAGCTTATGGAATAGATAAGCAACATAAAGAACAAAAAATCCTGGTTTTTGATTTTGGTGGTGGAACTTTAGATGTTACAATTATGGAATTTGGAGATGGAGTTTTCGAAGTTAAATCTACATCAGGAGACACTCAACTTGGTGGAACAGACATGGATAATGTCCTAGTTAATTTTATTTTAAAAGATTTTGAATCCAAAGAAGGCATTGATTTAAGCGAAGATCAAACAGCAATGCAAAGATTAAGAGAAGCAGCAGAAAAAGCTAAGATTGAATTATCTACTGTAATGGAAACTGAAATTAACTTACCTTTTATCTCAGCAACAAATAAAGGACCTAAACATTTAGTTATGAAAATAACAAGAGCAAAACTAGAAGATTTAGTTTCTCCTATTGTTAATAAATGTAAATCTCCTGTTGATCAAGCAATAAAAGATGCTAAATTGACAATAAAAGATATTGATAAAATAGTTTTAGTTGGTGGACCAACAAGAATGCCCATCTTACAAAAGTTTGTTGAAGATTATATTGGCAAGAAAGTAGAACGTGGAGTTGATCCGATGGAATGTGTTGCTCTAGGAGCGGCAATTCAAGCTGGAGTTTTGTCAGGAGAAGTAAAAGATGTTTTACTTTTAGATGTAACTCCATTAAGTTTAGGAATTGAAACTTTAGGTGGTGTTTTCACTAAATTAATTGAAAGAAATACAACCATACCAACTAAAAAATCTCAAATCTTCTCAACAGCAGCAGATAATCAAACAGCAGTTACAATCCACGTGTTGCAAGGAGAGAGAGCAATGGCTTTAGATAATAAAAGTCTTGGAAGATTTGATTTAATTGGTTTGCCTCCAGCCCCTCGTGGAATACCTCAAGTAGAAGTTTCATTTGATATAGATGCAAATGGAATTGTTCACGTAACAGCCAAAGATCTTGGGACAGGAAAAGAACAATCTATCAAAATAACAGCCTCTCAAAAGCTTAATGAAGCTGATATTGAAAAAATGAGAAAAGAAGCTGAACAACATGCTGAAGAAGACAAGAAAAGAAAAGATGATATTGAAATAATAAATCAAGCAGATTCTTTAGTTTATTCTACAGAAAGATTATTGAAAGACTTTGAAGGCAAAGTTAAAAATGAAAAAATAGATAATATTAAATCTAAAATAGATGAATTAAAGAAATTGTTAGTTGAAGAGCCAAAAGACGCTTCTAAAATAAAAGTAAAACTAGAAGAACTTAATCAAATCGTTCAAGAAGCATCAACTGAACTTTATCAGCAAGCCTCTCAAAAACAAGAAGAACCTAAAGATAATGTAAGAGATGCTGAATTTGAGGATAAATCTGAAAACAAAAAGAAATAAAAACTAGTCTTTTTCCCTTTTTATTATGACAAAGCGTGATTATTACGAAATACTTGAATTAGCTAAAACGGCATCTAAAGATGAGATTAAATCAGCATATAAAAAGTTAGCTAAAAAATACCATCCAGATGTTAGTAAAGAAAGTGATGCTAATGAAAAGTTCAAAGAAATATCAGAAGCCTATGCTGTTCTAAGTGATGATAATAAAAAAACACAATATGATCAGTTTGGTCATGCTGGATTTGATCAAAGATATACACAAGAAGATATTTTTAGAGGATTTGATTTTGATATCTTCGATGAAATATTCGGAAGATCGTCTGGAGTAGATAATATATTTGACATGTTTTTTGGTGGTTCTAGACAACAAAGAAGACAAAGGGGTAATGATTTACAATATTCAGTAAAAATTTCATTAAAAGAAGCTGCTTTTGGATTTACAAAAGATATTAATCTTAATAAAAAAACGCAATGTAAAGAATGTGATGGAACAGGAGCTAAAGATAAAGAACTAGAAACTTGCCCAACTTGTAAAGGTTCAGGTTACTCAACTGTAACTAGAAGAACTCCTTTCGGTTATTTTGCTACAACCGGTGCTTGTTCTAAATGTCATGGTCTAGGAAGATATGCTAAACACGAATGTAAACATTGCAATGGTTCTGGATTAGTAAATGAGGTAAAAAAACTTTCAGTGAAAATTCCAGCTGGTATTGATACAGGCTCAACTTTAAGAATTAAAGGAGAGGGCGAGGCTGTGAAAAATGGAAACTCAGGAGATTTATTCCTAGTAATTCAAGTAGAAAAAGATGAATTATTTGAAAGAAGAGAAGACGATTTATATTATAAAATTTTGATCACATTTTCACAAGCTGTTCTGGGTACTTCAATTAAAATTCCAACTTTAGAAGATGAAATCACAATGAAAATTCCATCTGGTACTCAATCAGGCACTATTTTCAGGTTAAAAGGTAAAGGTGTTAAGCATCTTGATTATAGTGGTAATGGTGATTTATATGTTGAAATTTTTATTAAAACACCAACTAAATTATCTAAGAAAGAAAAACAGTTGTTTGAAGAACTATCAAAAATTGAAGTTAAACCAGAAAAAACAGACAGAACTTTCTTTAGTAAAGTTGTTGAAGTTTTTAAATAAATTTATTCTTCCTCTTCCCACTCATCATCTTCTTCATAAGCACTTAATGTTCCTATGATAAAACCTTGCTCCCCATCAGTTATTTCATCACTTTCTAAGGCTTCAAAAGCTCCATCTTCGCTCATTAAATCTAGTTCATCTCTAAATTCTAGATCATTCTTAATTCTATTTTTCATTTTAACCCCCCCTAAATTACAATCAAAACCTTTAAATATATATAGCTATTCTATATATCTTATATTTTATATATACACTATATATGGGGGGTAATTTATGGAATATAGAAAGATAATAAAATTTGGAAATTCATCTCATGTAGTTTCTTTACCAAATGAGTGGTTAAGAAGAAATAAATTAAACAAAGGAGATACAATCTACTTTGAAGAAAACGGTGATAGTGAATTAACTTTTACCCCAAAACTTACTAAAAATGAAAGAGAATTTAAGGAAATAAATATTAATACTAAAGATAAAGAAATAGAAAGAATTCGAAGAGAGATAATATCTGCCTATCTAAATGATCATAATACAATAAAAATCTCAGGTGAAAATGTAAGGAAATATGAGGGAGAAATTAAAGATGCTATAAGACATCTTATGGCTCTTGAAATTATTGAGCAAGGTAACAATTTTATTATTGCAAAAGACTTCTTAGACTTACAATCAATTTCTATAGATACTATAATAAGAAAAATGGATAATATTTTAAGGTCTATGATGGATGATATAATAAATTCCGATAAAAATACAAATTTTTTACAAATCAGTTCAAGAGATTTTGATGTTAATAGACTTATGTATCTAGGTGTAAGAATTTTGAGAGCATCTTTAAAAGATCCTAATCTTGGAAAATCTTTAAAAATAGCATCATATGAAACCTTTGAATATAGAAGTATAATAAATAATATAGAAAGAATAGCAGATCATGCAAAAAGATTTGCTAAATATTTAGATAAAATCAAAAAAGAAGATAAAGAAAATTTTGCTAAAATTTTAGCAATTTACAGTAAAGTGGTTTATACATATGAAAACGCTATGAAATCTTATTATAACAAGGATATTGAGTTGGCATATTCTTTATCTTTTAATAAGAAAAATATTGCTGATGAATGTACCGCATTATATGATAAAGTTTACAACAAAAAGAATATTCCAATCATACTTGAAAATCTTAAAGACACTATATCTGAAACGCATGATATTATCAGAAGAGTTTATAGCTAGTAATTACTATAAAATAGACACAATAGCAAGGTTTAAATATGGTATTTCCAGATTTAAAAATCATGAAGAATGAACAAAATGGATCAAATGTTTTAGAAGAAGATCCTCCATTACCACCAGATGTAACTCAAGATAGTTATTATAGGAATATACCCAATTTGGAATTATTAGGTGACTTTGAAACAACTAAATCTAGAACAAAACCAAGAGCACCTGTAGTCAGAGGATATGGTGTAAGAATATCTTTAGAAAATAGAACATCTCAAGAAAGACTTGCAGCATTTTTTTTACAGATATATACAGAGCAACAATTAAAACAAAGATGGGGTTCTCTTCCAAAAACAAAAAGTATGGTTAAAAATAAATACGATCATCTAGAATTTTTACATGATCGTGAACAACCATGTCCAATTCCATATGATACATTTAGTTATCCTTGGATAAAGAATAATGGAGACAGAGAAATATTAGAAGCACTTTTAGTTGAAGCGCTTCCAATAGATTTTCAAACTCATGATCTAGATATTATAGCAACAGATAGGGGAATAGCAGAAAGAAACGGAAAAATAGAAGACAAACATCTTAATATAGCTAAATTAGAAGAAGAAATATCTCAATTGAGACAAATCGAAAAAGAAATTTTCTTATCTATGTCTGATACCATGTTAAGAGCAAGTAGGACAGCTACAGTAGCTTATTTAACTAATCAAGATGATCATCAAAGAATTACTAGAATATCTAGAGATTTAAGTAAAAATCCGGAAACTAATTTATTAAGAAGCATGAAGTATTATGTAGAATATGCTTTATATCATGCCCATTATTTAAGATTAAAAGAAAACGATAGAGAAATATTTGTTCAAAATTTAAGAAGAGGGACAATTCCTCAAGAAACAAAAAGAGATGTTCAAAGAAGATTAAACGAAATAGTTGAGTCATTAAAACCTTTAGTATTTAAACTTACATCTGATGAAGGCGATAAAGTTCCAATTTATGATGTAGGAGATCAATATCCAAATAATTCAGGTTTTAGAAGAATTAATGGAGAGAGGGTAAGTGTTATATTTGACACTTCCCATAGTGGTCTGATTGCTAAAGGACATTATATATTTAGTTTTGCGAGAACAATTTCAACTACATTAACAAAAATTGAAAGAGAAACAGAGATAGAAATTGTTAGGGAAGCATTAGAAAAAAGCAATCAAGATCCAAGATTTAAAGAACATGAAAAATATCTTCCTGGATTTGATATTGAAAGAGCTCATGTAGTTTATGATATCGCTGCAATGTTTCAACAAATACGTTTGGAAGGAAAAAATGCAATTAATTTCTTTAATGAAGAAGGTGCTGGAGTTGAAAGTAGTGTGCCTTATTCTAATCCATTAATACCATGGCCAACAAACGGTTCACACTCAATAGCACTTCCGTATGGAGCATATTATGATCCAATGATATCAAATCGTCATGCCCGAAAAAATTTATATAATAGATTGAACTTAATTATAGAAGATCTTAAAACTGATGATACTTTAAGAAGTCACTTTACAGTTGCAAGAAATAAGCTTTATGAAAATGATTTAATAACGGGAAAAAAATTGGAGGTATAATAAAATGAGAAATCCATATGAAAATTTAACGAAATGCACTGCAAGAACACCAATATTAAGAGGACTTGCAGCATTAGCTTTAGGAGTTTATGCATTAGGCTGTGGTTCAATTCAACACGCTAAACATCCTGTTAGAGTTTACAATCCAAATGCATCAGTAAATTATCAAGCGCAATCTGATACTATTTATACCAACCCAACTGATCCAATCCATGATCCGAATGCAGTTATTCCAAAAGATCAAGCAAATGATTACGCAATAATTAATGGAAAACTTCAATTAAAACCAAAAAGACCATATGGTATAGTAACAGGAGAAGCTGTAGAAACAACATCAGCATCATTAGATAGTGTATTATATAAAACTAAGCCAGATTCAACCAAATAATTATTTTAAATTTTTTAATATTTCTTTATCCATTTTGCTAAAATCATATTGCATTCTAACTCTGTTTCCTCTTTCAAGTTCTTTGGTTCTTTTTTCTAATGCATCAAAATAATCTTGAGTAACTTTATTATTTAACTCAGTTACATAATTATTAAAATCATCTTGCGTTATTGCAAACACATTATATCCGCTATATCGCATCTGTATTCTATCCGCAGAAGCTTCAAACTCATCAGATGTTGTAAATCTTCCCGGATTAATAAAATCATATCCATGTCCAAGCAATTCATGTCCTCCAATAATTCCATTTTTCCTATTTTCATCAAGCCACCCAATTTTTTCTAATATTTCTATTTTCTCTTTAGATAAAACAACTAAAACCTTATCTTTATCTTTTAATTTAAATGTTAAAGCTATTGTTATTTTAGGGCCATCTGGATCAAGATCATCGCCCTTTCCATATTTTCTAGCAATTTCATCAAAGTTATCCGGATAAAATATAATAACATCCTGTTTATAATTATCAACAGCAATAAATCTTTTCATTAGTTCTTTATTTTTTAATCCAGGACTATTTTTAAAATTAGCTATTATTTCATTAATCTTAATATCATCTCCATATTTAAAAGGTAATCCGTCTTTTTCATTAACAGCTCTAACTGTCTCTCCACTAGGATCAGTTATTATTAGGGGATTATTATTGACATATTGATAACCACCATCCTCTGTTTTAAACATAGGATCATTAGAAACAAAACTTCCGGTGTTTGGATTATAATAACGTGCATTAAAGTAATTTAATCCATTATCTGCATCATAATTTTTTCCTGTAAACTTAAACTTACTATTTATTGTAGCATAATTATTTAATTCTTTTCCAAAAGGCAAATAATTTGTTCCAAATATTTTATTTCCATTTTCATCTGTATATATCAAAGAAGAACCAATATTGTCTCCATGTATATAGTTTATCTTTCCATTGTAACTTTCAGCCAATAATTTACCTTTACCATAAATAAATGATTTAGTATTATATTGCTCTTCTTCAGGCATTATTAATTCTACGGGATTAATATCCGTATAACATTCTCCAAAATAATAAAATCCATTACAATCTAAATCTAATACAATTAATCCATCTAATTCATGTCCATTATTTAATGTGAAATTAAATTCATAAGTTCCGCCATTACTCAAGTTAATATCATTTATTTCAACAAATCCATTTTCAGTTAAATTCCCCTCATTAATAATACCATTATCAATAGTAAAATTATAATTAATATCAGTTATATTCAAATTACTATAACTATAATCAACTCTAAAATTTATCATTCCTGTTTCATTGAAATTAGCATCATCTATAACATAATCTATAAAACTAAATTCAGGGATTAATTCTTCTTCTGTAATTGTTTCTTCTTCAGGTATTATTTCTTCTACAGGAAAAGTTTCATTTATTATTTCCTGCTCTGTAACATTTTCATCTTGAAAAGGATCATCAACAGTCAGTTTTTCTTTAGCTAAACTTAAACTAGTTAAAACTATTAAAATAAATACGCTTATGATTATTTTTTCCCACTTCATTACTTTACCTTCCAGAAGTCACCGAGGCTTTTGATCACCCCAGATTATACTTACAAATAGAATATTTAAACCTTTTTATTATTAATAATAACCTTTTTAAACCGCTTAAATCTTGTTTATGTTATGATAAGAAGCTTAATATGCACATTTGTAGGACATGTTGATCATGGCAAGACCACGATACAGGATTACATTAGGGGTACATCTATTGCTAAAAAAGAGCCTGGATTAATCACTCAGCATATCTCAGGAACTAAGGTAGATTTTTCAATAATAAAAGAAATTTGTGGAGATTTATTAAAAGGAAAAGACATCAAACTTCCAGGATTCCTATTTCTAGACACCCCAGGACACGCTTCTTTTAATAATCTAAGAAAAAGAGGAAGTAACTTGGCTGATATTGCTGTTTTAGTTATTGATATTAATGAAAGTATTAAACCCCAAACATTGGAAGCTCTAGAAATTTTAAAACAATTCAAAACCCCTTTTGTAATTGCAGCTAATAAAATAGATTTAATTCAAGGATATCGTTCTTCTAAAGATTTTCTAATAAAAAACCTTGATTCTCAATCAGATTCATTTAATGAAGAACTTGACACTAAAATTTACACTATAGTTGGAAAACTATCTGAACTAGGAATTATTTCAGAAAGATTTGATAGAATTGATGATTACACAAAACAAGCAGCAATTATTCCATTAAGCGCTAAATCGGGAAATGGAGTTCCGGAATTATTAATGGTATTAGCTGGACTTGGACAAAAATTCTTGGAAAAAGAACTTCAGATTAATCCTGAATCTCCTGGAAAGGGAACTATATTAGAAGTTAAAGAAGAAAAAGGTATTGGAACAATTCTTGAAACTGTTTTATATGATGGAAATATAAAAGAAAATGATATCATTATTATTGGAAGTTTAACAGATCCGATAGTTACAAGAGTAAAAGCCATTTTCTCCAAACAACTTAGTAAAACAATGAAAGTAGAAAGAACTCAGGCAGTTGATTTAGTTAATATTTCATGTCCTGATCTAAAAGAAGTTTATGCTGGGATGCCATTAAGAGTTGCAAATAATAATATAGAAAAGATAAGCAAAGAAGTAAGAGAAGAAGTTTCAGCTGTATTAATAGAAACAACTAAAGATGGAATTATAGTTAAAGCAGATTCTCTTGGTTCATTAGAAGCTTTAATCTCTTTATTAAAAGAAAACGAAATCAAAATAAAACATGCTTCTATTGGTAATATCAATAAGAAAGATATTCAAGAAGCTCTTTCATCTAATGATGAGAGTGATAGGATAATTCTTGCATTTAATGTTAAACAAATTGATAAAAATAAAGACGTTAAGGTAATTAATCATGATGTTATTTATAAGATAATAGAAGAATATGATAAATATATCTATCAAAAAAGGAAAGATATTGCAAAAAAAGAACTAGAAAAAGCTAAAATGCCAGCTAAAATATATTTAATGCCTGGCTATATTTTTAGACAAAATAATCCCGCTGTTGTCGGTGTTGAAGTTCTAGCTGGAAAAATTAAAGTTGATATGTCCTTGATGAAAGATGGGAAACAAATTACTCAAGTTCAATCTATACAAGAAAATGGAAAGGCAATAAATGAAGCTGAAAGAGGTAAGGAAGTTGCAGTTGCTTTCAAAAATGTAACTGTTGGAAGGCAAATTAACTCAGGTGATATTCTTTATTCTTATATTACTGAAAATGATTTTAGAAGGTTAAAAAAATTAAAACAGTTTTTGAAAGATGATGAATCTCAAGCATTAAAGGAGATAGCTGAAATATATAGAAAGCAAAATCCTGTTTGGGGAGTTTAATAACAACATTTAATAATTTTTCTATTAATATTAAATAAAATGGAAGATAGCCTTTCTTTAGATGAAGTAATTGAAATTACTAAAAAAGTAGATAATTGGGTACAATCCAAAAATGGATCTGAAGTTTTAATTTTTAAAGGTTCATTAAATGATTTATCTTTAGAAATTACACTAGAAAAACAGTATGGTAAACAAGTTCCTGGAGTTAATTATAATTACATTTTATCAATTAACTCTTTTGGAAT
>Ga0209541_10005319_pt1 | contig 22534 bp, 23 predicted proteins | sample RifCSPlowO2_01_FD_184027 | JGI IMG/M metagenome (GOLD analysis project Ga0209541, IMG submission 184027) | Groundwater microbial communities from Rifle, Colorado - Rifle CSP2_plank lowO2_0.1 (SPAdes) (version 2) | ecosystem: Environmental > Aquatic > Deep subsurface > Groundwater | place...
GAGAAGGAGAAGCCTCTCGGGGCGGCTATCTGGTGGCCGCTCCAGCCGAGGTCAAGGAATATCGCGTCGGCGTGGCCGATGCCGAGCCGCTCCAGGATGCGCGCGAGATTACGGAAGTTGTCGTTCACGATGTGCGCAACCGGACGTTCAGGACGGCGGTCCTCTGCATATGCCTCGCGACCGCGCTCCACCGCGGAGGGGTCGGCATCAATGCCGACGATGACACCGCCCTCGCCGAGCTCCGCGAGGAGCGCGGCAAAGTGTCCCGCTCCGCCGAGAGTCGCGTCAATGACCGTGTCGCTCGGCGCCACCGCAAGCGCCTTGAGTACTTCATCCATCAGCACACTGTTGTGTTCGGCCTTCACCCCGTTAGAGACGCCGACCTTTTGTCGGCCAGAACTCTTTGGGTTCTTGTCTCTAACGGGGTTCATATCTGGGTGCCCTGGTCGGGCAGGCCGACTTTCTCGGCAAACGCGTCGGCATTACGCTCAATCTCGGCGGTATAGGTCTTCCATGCGCCCTCCTCCCACATTTCAACCCTGTCAGCGACACCGGCGATGACTGCCTTCTCCTTAATTGAGGCAAATGACTTCAAGTGCTCAGGGATGAGCACCCGGCCGGTGCGGTCAACGTCGGCGAGAGACGAGCCGGCGAGGAAGAGGCGCGCGAGTCCGCGACGCGCCGCGCTCCCGTTCGCGTCACTTGCATATTTCTGCGCTTCCTTCTCCCACGCCCGGCGCGAATAGACGTAGAGACAATGATCAAGGCCGCGCGTTATGACAACGACGCGGCCCAGATCCTTCCGGAATCTCGACGGAAGCGAAATTCTATTTTTAGAATCAAAAGTGTGCAGGTATTCTCCGAGGAACATAGCGGAAGATGGTTGTGGGACTGAAAAGCAGGCCACCACTCCCGCTTCCCACTTCACTAACCATCAGTGGAGTATATCCCACTCTCCCCCACTCTCCTATCTAGGGGGCTTGTGGATAACCTCGCACATGCAAAAACTGGCGCGCCACAGGCGCGCCGGAACGAGGTATGAAGCCGTTATGCTATCGCTTCGGTGAGGCGGGTAATGACGAAGTCGCGAGGGAGGCCGGCGAGGAACCATCCGGCCTTCAGCGCATCTTTTTCACAAATCCTTCAAACTCCTTCTTGTTTATACCGAGACCCTTACAGGCTTTCTTGAGGTCATCAGAATAGATAACTCTAGAATGCAAATCTTCGTCATAACAAAAGAGATAAAAAGGAGTCTCTTCGTTTTTCTTGAAGAAACGAAAACAAACAGCAGAACCACGACTACCTTTGTATGGATTAGCAGTAATCCCTTTCTCTACTGCTATCAATTGGACTGCTTTGAAGAAGTCCTTCAATTTTATTTTAGTAGGAACTGCCACGTTAGACCAGAGTTAAGCAAACGTTAAAGCATTTTCAACGCTTCTGTGTTCATATGAAGCGACTCCTCCTCCATCAAAATCAAGATTCACACGCCCTGAAAAAGATTCTGAATACTTTTTAGGATTGGTAGCTTCCTCCATATCCTTCGCAATATTTCTGGAGATTTCTGGCCATATTTTTTTTAGTGTTTCTCGATCTTCCTCATCAGACATCTCCTTGTCTATAAGATGTATCGGATTATTATATTGAGCAAGTACTTCTTCATAGGCTTGAACGAGGTTCTTTAGTTTTCCCTTTACTGCTTTTTCAGTAGCGGCGGTGCAAGAAACATCATAGGGGTAGCAAAAACCTCTCCAATTCCCGTCCTTGGATTGGTATATAACACCCACTATTGGAATTATCTTCTTCATATGCCTAATCATGTTCCCCCGTCCGTGGGACATTTCTCATGCCGATATCCTACATGTGGATAGCCAAATTTGCAATATATGATTATTGCACAGCCTCATTGAGGCGGGTAATGACGAAGTCGCGAGGGAGGCCGGCGAGGAACCATCCGGCCTTGGGGCCTGAATCGCGGTTGAGGAATATACGGTAGATAGCATGGAAGAGTTCTTTGGGCTGTATGGGAATTTCAGTCTTAAGCTCGTGCAAGCGCAGATGCAGTTCTTCACCCGTACGTTCTCCGGTCTGCAGATAGTCGGCGAGTACGGTTAGCGCTTTCTTTTGCACCTGCGAAAGTTCAACTTCTGGAGTCTCTTCTTGCAGTTCGTATTTAAATTCTTCCGGCGCGTACGTGGCAAGCCAGAACTTCGCGTACCGCGCGCGTTCTTCTAGCCTTTGTATCTCGTCTTCCGTCAGCTCTGCCCCCTTCGCTTTCCCCGCTTCCTTATGAAGTTCCAGATGCGGCATTTGCACGATGAATGCTACTTCGCGAAATCGCATCTGCCAGGGGGCAGTGAGCCCGGCGCGGTTCTTGGGGGGCTCACAGAGCGTATAGAGACGCGAATAGTCGTCGGCCTTTCCTTCGCGCACGCCAGTTCCGAGTTCGTCATACCAGTCATAGAGGCGCGGTACCGATTCTCCCGCAGGGTCTACATCAATCTGCTCTCGAATATCTTTCCCGATAAGCGCGAGGCGGAAGACCTGTGGCGGGAAGAGGTCGCACATATCCTTCGCACTGCTACCGCGGCCTTTTGACGAAGACATCTTCTTCCCGCCGACGAGGAAAAATTCGTACGGTATATCAAATGGTGGTTCATAATTAAACACTTTGCGAGCAATGTGATTGGCGACGTCTCGTGAACCTCCCTTCGTGGAATGGTCCTTCCCGCCGCCCTCAATATCCACCCCCTGTGCGACCCACTTTGCCGCCCAATCCACTTTCCAAAAGAGCTTCGCAGTGCCCTTCCATGGTGCGGTGCGCCCGGCGTGCCCGCAACTTACCGCATCGTCAGGATGCTTGTCACAGGTATAGCCAACCGTTTCGCCGTCAAAGTCGTACGCACGCGTCGTCATCATCTTCCCGCACTTCTCGCATACGACCGATACGGGGAGCCATGACCAGTCCTTTTCAGACCCCGAGACTTCTTTTAGGATTTTGCGGACATCGCTAGCGCGTTCAAGCGCCGTTTTAATAAGCGAATCCATCTTCCCCGACCGGTAAAGTTCGGTCGCACGATAATAGTTCGGAGAGAAACCGGCTTTTTTATGCACCTCTATAAATTCTGTACCGAAGTATTCTGCGTAGTTCGCGAAGCCCGGTTCGGGGCTCGGAACTGCGCAGAGAGGCTTCCCCAGATGTTCTCTGAATTTTCCCACGTCTAAATAATTCGGTATGGAGTCAAACGGGTCAAAATCGCCTATCTCAAAGCGGAATTCATTCGCGACACCTTGCTCCGCGAGCATTTCGGCGACAAGCCCGTGAATAGCGACGCCGCGCATACTGCCCACGTGCACGCGACCGGAGATCGTCTTTTCATCGCGAATAAGGAATGTCTTCCCATCGCGAGGAGTGCGCGTGTCTCGTATCTCGCTTGCTATGCGGTCAGCCCAGAGCATGGGCCTATCGTACCATTATATTTCTTAGGCCACCTTCTCTATCGTGTAGGTCTGCTTGCCGGTGGGGGTCTCAAAAGTGAAGACGTCGCCTTTCTTCTTCCCCATCAGGGCGGCGCCCAAGGGCGAGATATGCGACAGCTTCTTCACGCGCATATCGGCCTCTTCGCTCCCGACGATGGTGTACTCATGCACGTCAATGCTTCCCTCCCTCTTTATAGACACTTTGGAATTGAAGCCTACTTCGCTTTTTTTCTTATTGTCAGTGACAATCTTCGTATTCTTTACGAGCTCCTCTAGCTTCTTGATGCGCTCCTCGGTCGCGGCCTGGAGCTCTCGCGCCTCCTGGTACTCGGCATTCTCGGAGAGGTCGCCGAGCGAGCGGGCATACTCAAGGTTCTTGGCAATCTCGGTGCGGCGCACCGTCTTCAGGTGCTCCAGCTCTTTCACCATCTCGTCAAATTTTTCTTGCGAGACAACGCTTTCTTGTATATCACTCATATAGTTATAGTAGTGCAGGCATTGTACGTGCCCAGCACTAACTTGCAAGCCCAGCACCAAATCTGATTTGGTGCTGGGCGTGCCCCGCATTAAAGCGCAAGCTAATTTTGAGTGCTCGTTGCGGTCCCTCCTACATAAACAGAGTTTTGGGCATACAGAGAGCTGAAGAGTTCCTGCATCACATTGACTGCTTGCGAGCCCGAGCCCGCGGGTCCGCGTTCAAGGACGACGGCGAAGGCGTACTGCGGATTATCGTGGGGGAAGAACCCGATGACCCACGAATTGTCATACTGATTGCGCGTACCCGTCTGCGCGGTGCCGGTCTTCGCCGCGACCTTCACGTACGGGAAGTTGAGCGCACTCGCGAGTGCGGTTGTCACACCCTGCCGCATCCCCTCGCGCACCACCGCGAGCGCGTCAGCGCTCACGGGCACGGTTGTATACGTCGGCGCTTTATCCGCGAGCCCAGCACCAAAACTGTTTTGGTGCTGGGCGAGGAGCGTTGGGGTAAATAATTTCCCGCCGTTGGCGACTGCCGCAGTCGCCCTCGCCATCTGGAGCGGTGTCACCTGCACTGAATATTGGCCGATAGCGGTGAAATACGTGTCACCGAGGTACCACGGCTCGTTGAAGATTTCTTTCTTCCATTCGGGCGTCGGGATAAGCCCAGCGGCCTCACCGGGGAGGTCAACACCCGTCAGGCTCCCCATGCCGAACTGGCGATACCAATATTCAAGCCGAACAATGCCGAGACCCCTCTGATTCCCGAAACCGCCGCCAACCGTGTAGAAGAAGATGTCAGAGGACCAGGCAATCGCCTTCTTCACATCCACGGGGCCGAGCGCTTTCCATCCTTTATAGATGAACGATTCGCCGGGATGATACGGGTCAGGGACTTCAATAAATCCGGGGTCATCAATGACCGTGTTCGGCGTGATGAGGCCGTCGGTGAGCGCCCCAGAGGCGATAAGCGGCTTCACGATAGAACCGGGCGCGTAGACGCCCTGTACGGCGTGGTCAAGAAACGGGTGTCTCTCGCTTGTTGAATAATCAGCAATGATGTCCGACGGACCTCCCTGCGTCATGACATTCGGGTCGTAGCTCGGGTACGAGACGATGGCGCGCACCGCACCGCTAGAAACGTCCATAATGACGCCGGCGCCTGCGATAAAGCGCATATTGTCTACGATATCTTTAATGGCGTGCGCGAAGAGCCGTTCAAGCTCGGCGTCAAGCGAGAGCCGCAGTGTCGCTCCCGTCTCCGCCCTCACGATGGTGCCCTCGGAGCGGACACGACCGAGCGCGTCTGTCTCGGTAAGCAATTGGCCGTTCTTCCCGGCGAGGAGCGAGTCGTATTCGGCCTCCAGGCCGGCGAGACCGGTTTCCTTCTCGTCGTAATACACACCCTTCGCATCCTTCTTCGGACTGGACACATACCCGATAATCTGACCGAGAGAAGGAAGCGGATAATTGCGGCGTACCGTTCCATCCTCTCTCTGAACATTTTCAGCGAGAATAACTCCTTGGAAATCCGTGATGACGCCGCGTGGCGCGAAGAGTATCGTGGATTCAAGACTATTATGCGCGCTCCGGGCGGCGAATGCCTCCCCCTGCAGAATCTCTAAGTCCCATGCGCGCCCAACCAAAATGAGGAAGAGGAGCGAAAGAGCGCTGGCGAGCGACACGAATGTTCCGTGCGGAAGCGGCTTTTCAAGCCGTCCTTCAAAGCGCGCACGGTCGAAGGCTGGAGCATTTGACGCGTCAAGAAATATCTCGTCGGGAGCGATTTCCGGGTCCTTCCTCTTTCTGCGCCGCCACAGCATCACTTGATAATACTCGCCCCGTTAGAGATTAGAAAGTGCTTGAGATATTGTACACAAACGTCATATATCTCTAACGGGGCTCGCTGAAAGGCGGCCGCGCACGAAGGACGCCGCAACTGTTACTACGGCTCCGTAGAGCGTGTAGAGCGGGAATACACCCGCCTGCGGCGTGTAGTAGAGCGTGTCGGCGAAGAGTCCCACGGCGAGCGGCACCAGTGGTTCAAAAAACGAGGCGGCGACAGCGAGAAGAGCGGTACACAACCATGGGAAGAACACGGCCGAAATGAACGAGAGTATCGTGAGAGTTCCGCGCATCACCCCGTTAGAAATAGACCGCGATCGATAATAATTGTGAGTCATGTGCTAAATAATAGCGCGGCCGCGATTTCTAACGGGGTCATGGTGCCGAAGTGGCGCCCGCAGAAGGCGGGTCCGCCTTCGGCGGAAACGCCGTTATTCCCGTATCGCGTAATTCAACCCAGGAGATTGAAAAGAGATTGGAGGCGGGGGCGATGCGCAGGGTGACCGAGGGAGACGCAGGGTCACTGTCAACCCGCACCACCGCACCGATGGGCAACTTCCCGGGGCCGGGCACGAATACGACGTCACCCGCCGCAATGCCGGCAGAACGCGCCGCGGAGGCTCGGAGCACGCCCCCTCCCGCGCCTTCAATGATGAGCGGCAGACCCGCCTGCCCAACCCAGCCGTTGGTTGTCACGCCATGCGCTGAAAAGAGCGTTACTCGCGAGAAATCGCTAGAAACAGAGGAGACGATACCAAGCGGTGTGCCTCCCTCCCCAAACGCCTCCATGCCGAGAGCCACTCCCCGCTTCAGGCCGGCGGCGGCGACGAGCGTATCGTAGGGGCTCGCCGGAGGACGCGCAACGACGCCGGCCACGATGCCTTGAATATCCTCTCCGAGCTCTGCAAGGTCGTTTACTCGCTGAAGGAGTTCCTGATTCTTGAGGGAGAGAGCGGCATTCTCGTCCGTCAGCCTCTCGTTCTCTAGCGTGAGCGCCGTCGCATCGCCAAAACTGCTGAAAAACGCGTGACTCCTCTCTGCCAGCAAATCTGACGCGCGGAACACCGGCGCAAACGTATACCAAAAAAGATTCGGCGCGAGAAGACGAATGAGAAGCAGAAGTACCGCACCCGCGAGCGCGAGCACTCCCCACGATACGCTCGTGGAGGATAACAGCGCGTTACGCCTCGCTAAGAATGTCTTCTTCATCGACAAAGAAATCTTCGTAAGGCTCCGGGTCTTCGGTCACGATGCCCGCGCCACGCACGACCGCCGTCAAGGGGTCGGGCGCGACCCGCACCGGCACGCCGAGCATCTTCGCGAGTATCTGCGGAAGCCCTCGTAAGAGGGCTCCGCCGCCGAAGACCGTCACGCCATGTTGGAGAACATCGGAGAGGAGCTCGGGCGGCGTCGCTTCAATAACCTCCTTCATAGCATCCATAAGCGCGTCCAGAGACGGCGCAATCGCTTCGCGGACATGCGCATCGGTGAGGGATATTTCGCGGGGCAAGCCAGTCGCATAGTCGCGCCCGCGCACGCTCCGCGAGAGTGCTTCAGAGAGCGGCATTACCGCTCCTATCGCTATCTTCACCTCCTCGGCAGTGCGCTCGCCGATGCCGAGCTTGAACTCGCTTCGCACAAAATCAATGATGTTATCGTTGAAGCGGTCGCCGGCAACGTGCGAGCTCTTGGCCGCGACGACGCCCTTGAGCGCGATGACGGCGATGTCGGTCGTGCCGCCGCCAATGTCCAAGACCATCGTCCCGATCGCGTCGGCGACCGGCAATTTCGTGCCGATGGCGCCGGCGACCGTCTCTTCCAGAATAATCGCCTCGCGCGCTCCGGCGTTCTTCGTTGCGTCGCGCACCGCGCGGCTCTGCACGTTGGTCACGCCGGTAGGCACTCCTATCACGACGCGCGGACCGAAGAGCCGCACCCGGCCACCCTGTGCTTTGTTGATGAGATAGGTGAGGAGCTCTTCGGTCACCTCAAAGTCGGAGATGACGCCGTGTGAGAGCGGGCGCACGACGCGAATGTGCGCAGGCGTCTTGCCGAGCATCGTCTTCGCGTCCTTCCCCACTGCGACGACCTGATGCGTCTTATCGTTGACCGCTACTACCGACGGCTCGTTGATGACGACGCCCCTGCCGCGCACGTAGACGAGGGTGTTGGTAGTCCCGAGGTCAATCGCGATGTCGCTAGAGAAGAGGGCGTTTTTTGAGAACTTCGCCATGGCTATGAAAAGAGTCTTTCGCGCGAGACCTTTTCAACCGTTCCGGTCGCGCGCTCAACGACCTCAAACTCGCCGGTTTCAACCGCATCCTTCCCGACCACGATACGCTTCGGAATGCCGAGTAAATCGCTCTCGGCGAACTTCTCGCCGGCGCGCGCATCTCTGTCGTCATAAAGAACTTCAATCCCTGCTTTCGTCATATCGGCATAAAGGGCATCTGCTGTTTTAGAAATGTCATCATTTCCGCGGCCGAGCGACACAAGATGCACCGAAAACGGCGCCACGCTCTCGGGCCACACAAGCCCTTTCTCGTCGGCAAGCGCTTCAACGATGGCGCCCATGAGGCGCGTGGGACCGATGCCGTAACAGCCCATAACGACCGGCGCCGACTTCCCCTGTGCGTCTTTATATGAGAGGCCAAGCGGCTCGGAGAAGCGTGTGCCGAGCTTGAAAATATTGCCGACTTCTGCCGCCTGTGCCTCTTCAAGGCTGTCTCGCGACACTTTGAGGTCGGCAAGTACCTCGTCGTTCAAGACCTCCTTGTTGATAGCCATGTTCCTCTCTCGCGAGACGTAGATGGTGTCTTCCCCGTTCTCGCACAGCGTCTGGAACTCGTGACTATACTTAGAGAACGCGCCACCGGATGCAAACGTGATAAACGTTTTGTTGCCGATGCCTGCGCGCTGGAAGACCTTACGGTATGCATCTGTCGCCCGTTCATAAAACACATCCAGGTCTTTCTGGTCAATATGGAAAGAATAGAGGTCCTTCATCAAGAATTCGCGTCCGCGCATGATGCCCGACTTCGCGCGCTCCTCGTTGCGGAACTTTGTTTGTATCTGGTACGCCGAGAACGGCAAGTCGCGATAGGAATTCACATGCTGGGATGCAATGTGCGTTATCGCCTCCTCCTGCGTCCAGCCGAGACCGAGCTCGCCGCCGACATTCAATGATGTCTTGAACCATACGTCCTGTTCCCATCTGTCCGTCTTCTTCCAGAGCTCGGGATTCTGGAGCGATGAGAGGAGGACTTCTTGACTGCCGAGCGCATTCATCTCTTCGCGGATAATCTGCACTATCTTGTTCAGAGTTCTCAAGCCCAGGGGTAGATATGAATACACGCCCGCTATCTCTTTATGGATGTAGCCGGCGCGCACGAGAAGCTGTGCATTCTTGGCGACCTCGTCGCTCGGCGCTTCGCGCCTCGCCTTGGTGAAGAGCTGTGACTGTCTCATAGGCGACAGTATATGCCCGCTGGGCGCCAAGCGCAAAACAAGGTTCAACCTTAAATCCGAATTCCCAAGGTTGAACCTTGTTTTGCTTTAGCCGACGATGCGGAAGATATCGTGGGCGGTGACGACGAGCATGATTACATAGGGTTACCCTATATATTACTACTATCCAAAATAGTGGACGGTCGGCTAGTATTGTGGATACCACCTGTGACTATCCAAGACTTGTACCTATAGCGACAAGTTGTGGATACCTGTCTTATTTGATTACATAGGGCATCCGTTAGGAGTGGGGAGAGTTACCCGACGATGCGGAAGATATCGTGGGCGGTCACGACAAGCATAAGAAAGACGAGGAAGAGGAAGCCGACCGCGTTGACCGACTGTGCGATAACCGGCTTTATGGGCCGGCGGATGACGCTTTCAATAATGACGAAAAGGAGCCGGCCGCCGTCAAGCGCGGGGACAGGGATGAGATTGATGAGTGCGAGATTGATAGAAATGATCGCCATGATGGAAAAGAGATGACCAAGTCCTTGTGCCGAAGCGCCTCCGACGACACCTGCGATGCCGACGGGTCCCGCGACCTGCGAGAGGTCGGCCGAGAGAGTGAAGACGCCGGAGAAGAAGTGATAGAGCCCGATGGCGGTCATCTTCGTTGCGCCCCAGGTAAGATGCGCGCCTTCAATCATCGCAGAACCAAGCGAGAGCGGCATGATGCCGATGGTGGCGACCTCCACTCCGAGTACCGCGCGCGAAGGGTCAGAAGGGACGATGCCGGCCTCGGGCCGCGCAAAGAGCGTTTCCTCCTTCCCGCTCACGTGCCGGACTGTAAGCGCGATGGTTGTGTTCCCTTCTCCTTTGGCAACGAATTCGGTGAACGCGGCGGGGTCCGCGCCCGAAAAGACGAAGTGGCCGTCTTCGGCGGCGAGGATGGAGTCGCCGGGGAGAAGCCCCGCGCGCGCGGCAGGCGAGCTCGGCAGGACGCTCGCTACGGCGAGCTCTCTATTGCGCGCGCCCGCTACTTCGTCCGGCGAGAGCGCGCGCGGCGTGCCGGCCACGAGTGCGCCTGTGATGAGCACATACGCGAAGAGGAGGTTCATCGCGACGCCGGCGACCAGCACCAATGCTTGTAAAATGCGCGGTCTCGCAGAGAATGCGCGAGAGTCCCGAACTTGGTTGAGGGAGAGGCCGTCCTCGCCGTAGATCTTCACGAACCCGCCGAAGGGTAGCCAGTTGAGCGTGTAGAGCGTCCCGCCCTTTTTCGCTATGACGAGCGCGCGCGGCGGGTAGCCGAGCCCGAATTCGTCTACGCGCATGCCTGACCACTTCGCCGCGACAAAATGCCCGAACTCGTGCACCACAATGAGTGCAACGATGACAAGAATGAAGATTAAAATGCTCATTATCTCTTTATTGAGCTATCTCAGTTTCTTTGCGTTCCAGAATCTTCAGGAGAGCTTCGTTGCCGGTGTCGATGAACTTCTGGATTTCAACTTTGAGGCGCGCGGATTCGTCTTCGCCCATTCCGCCCGCTTTTTCTGCCGCCTCAAGCACTTTGAGCGCGTCGGTGCGGTGCGAGCGGAGCGTCACCTTCGCCTGCTCGGTCTTGTCGCCCGCGAGCTTCGTGAGTTGGGCGCGCCGTTCACTCGTGAGCTCGGGGAAGGAGATCCGAAGCCCTTGGTCGTCGGTGGAGACGCCGACGCCGAGGTCGACATCCGTAATTCCTTTCTCTATGGCTTTCGTTATGGACTTGTCCCACGGGATGATACGGAGCGTGCGAGCATCTTCTACCGAGACGCTCCCGAGCTCGCGAAGTGCCGTGCGCGTGCCGTAGACCTCGGGCTTCACTGCGTCAAGCAGAGTCGGCGTCGCTCTGCCGGTGCGCACGCCCGCGAGTTCGCGGGAGAGCCACTCCTCTGTTTCTTTAATATTCGTCTTTAATTTTGAAAAGTCGTAACTCATCTAGCGATTATAACAAATCTTTCGGGATGACGAGTGAAAGATGTTCTAAAATCATGCGCACCGGCGCGCTCCGGTCATGTAAGTAGCCACGCAGGGTCGCGATATCGGAGAGGAGCGCGGCGTCGGCAGAGCCGATGCCGCGCTTATATACGACCGCTTCAATCCCGTTCACGATAGCGAGCGCTTCGTCGCGCAACTCGCGCCGTTCCTCTTCATCCCTCCCGCTCATGAGTTTTTTTATCATCGCACTTCGTTTCTCCTTACTGGCTTTCACAAATTCCTCTGCCACGTCCGATATCCTTATCTTTGGACGACCGTTGCTTGATAAGGATGCCGGTAGAACTTGGACGCGAGAACGGAGGGTTGGAAGAAGACCTCCGAGCGACGGCATAATTAAAAATAAGTATGTCCCTTTTGGTGGTTCTTCAAAGAGCTTCAGGAGCGCGTTCTGCGCTTCGTGGTAGGCGCGACTCGCGGCGATGATGACGACCTTTGTGTCGCCTGTAAATGCCTTGCCCGCGACGAGTTCAGACACTCGCCGCGCGTCCTCAACCGAGAGCAGTCCGTAGCATTGTACGACGACATCGGGGTTATTTTCTATCTTCATTCCGAGCTGTTCCCTCGCCCACGCCTGCGCCACCGCTATTCCCGCCTCCGCCTCCGCCTCTATCACAAACGCATGATGATTTTTCATTGTTTTGCGAGGATGCTTTTCTGGTACGTATCCAAATGCTTCAGCGCGATGCCGGTGCCGCGGGCGACACAGTAGTACGGGTCGTTGGCGAGCTTTGCGACCACGCCGGTGCGGCGGTAGACGAGCTCGGGCATTTGTCGGAGTAGAGAAGAACCGCCGGTGAGGATGATGCCGTTGTCAATGATATCGGCGGCGAGCTCGGGCGGCGTATCCTGCAACACCTTGCGTATCGCCTGCGTCATCTCGCGGAGCTCTCGCCCCATCGCTTGCACGAGCTCGTTGGTAGAGAGCTCCACCGTGCGCGGGAGCCCGCTCATCAGATCGCGCCCCTTGATGGGGAGCGAGAGTTCTTCATTGAGCGGTACGGCGGCGCCGACCTTAATCTTCAACTCCTCGGCGCTCTTGTCGCCGATGGCGAGATTGTGCTGTTTCTTGACGTGGTCAATGATTGCCCTGTCCAGCCGGTCGCCCGCGCACTTCACGCTCGTAGAGGCGACGATGCCGCCGAGAGATATCACCGCGACATCTATCGTTCCTCCTCCGATGTCCGCGACCATGCGTCCAATCGGCTCCTGGATAGGGATGCCCGCGCCGATGGCGGCGAGTATCGGCTCCTTTACTACATATGCATTCTTCGCGCCCGCCTTCATTGCCGCTTCAATGACTGCGCGCTTCTCGGTAGAGGTCACGCCGGCGGGAACCGAGATAAGCACCGTCGGCTTAAAGGGGTTATGACCGAGTGCCTTCTTCATAAAATAGCGGAGCATCGCTTCGGTAATGCGATAGTCCGCGATGACGCCATCCTTCATCGGACGGTACGCGATGATGTCGTCGGGGGTCCTGCCGACCATCGCCTTCGCTTCCGCACCGATAGCGAGTATCTTGTTGCCGCCGTGCTTGCCGTGCGCCTTGCCTACCGCGACGACCGACGGCTCATTGATGATGACCCCCTTCCCGGGCACGAAGACGAGGACGTTGGTGGTCCCGAGGTCTATGCCGAGCTTGGGAGAGAAGAAACTCATATAAAGCCATCATAGGTGGTAGAATGCCCCCATGCAAGGAGAGATGAATCCCGTTAGAGACAAGACATTGAAGACGTCTGCCGACTCGTTGGCGAGTCGGGTCCCTAACGGGATGAATTTCATCGTTGACGGCGGGAAGAAGCTCTCGGGAAGCGTAGCGACCAGCCGGTCTAAAAATGGGGCCGTTGCGCTCCTTGCCGCATCCCTCCTTAATCGCGGGCGAACAACACTTGAACACGTGCCTCGGATTGAAGAGGTGAATCGGCTCATTGAGGTGCTTAAATCTATTGGTGTCTCGGTGACGTGGGAAGGCGCGAATGTTGTCATAGAGCCTCCAGAGAAAATTAACTTGGAAACGATTGATACCGTCGCGGCGACGAAGACGCGGAGCATCCTGATGTTCATTGGTCCCTTGATTCATCTCTTTAAAAAGTTTGAACTCCCGCAGTCGGGCGGATGCACACTCGGGCTCCGCACCGTGCGTCCGCACCTCTTCGCGCTTGAGAAGTTCGGCGTTCAGATTGAAGCGCTCACCGACCGGTTCAGCGTTAAGCACAGCGAGCTTAAGCCGGCCGAGGTAGTCCTCTTTGAATCAAGCGACACCGCGACCGAGAACGCGCTCTTTGCCGCCGCGCGTATCCCGGGAACGTCGGTCATTAAATATGCGTCGGCTAACTACCAGGTGCAGGAGGTGTGTGGATTCCTCCGCGCGCTCGGCGTCGGCGTGGAGGGTATTGGTTCGACTACGCTCACCATAAACGGCACTGAAAATATTGACATGGATGTCTCATACTCTGTGGCCGAGGACCCGACTGATGCGATGTTCTTTATCTCTGCGGCGGCAGTCACTGGTTCGGACATCACTATCGCGAACGCGCCGTATGAATTCCTTGAAGTTGAGTTGCTGGTTCTTGAAAAAATGGGGCTCAAATTTACCCTTTCTGAAAGCAGATTGTCTGAAAACGGCATCACGAAGTTAAAAGATATTCATATTAAACCTTCTGAATTAATCGCGTTCCCGGAAAAGATTCATGCGCGCCCCTATCCCGGACTCAATATTGATAATTTGCCCTTCTTCGCCGTTATCGCGACGCAGGCCAAGGGGACGACCCTCATCCACGATTGGACGTATGAAAAGCGCGCCATCTATTACACCGAGCTTGACCGTCTTGGTGCGGTGACGAGCCTGCACGACCCGCACCGCATTTCAATAACAGGCCCTTCTCATCTTAGAGCCGCCGAGGTTATCTGCCCGCCGGCGCTCCGGCCCGCGACCATCATCCTCGTCGCGATGCTCGCCGCCAAAGGCCGCTCCACGCTCCGCAATGTCTACTCTATCAACCGCGGATACGAAGATATCGTGAAGCGCCTCCAGTCCCTCGGCGCCTCTATCGAGGCGGCTTAAGGGGTGTGGAAAAGTTTGCATTTCATATAACATTTGCTATGCTGGTAATAACCTCGGGGTTGCCCTGAGTACATACGTTGAGTATGGAGTACAGGCGGACATGGTTCCGCCTGTACTCGTTTTAGTGTTATTTTAGTGCTAATCTATGGTGATGAATGGGGTCAAAAGAGTCTGTATTTTTGTTGATGGTGAAAATTTACGACATAACATAGTCGACCTCTTTCCGCCACCAGTCTTTTATCAAAGTAGCTATTTGCCAAAAACTGATTGGGCAAAATTTTTTGATTGGATTACGTCTGAGGTCGCCGGAAAACAGGCTGAACGTGTTCGAGCATATTGGTACGTTGTTCAGAGTATTGATTATGCTCCTGCAAATCTAAACGCTGTTTGTCATGATAAGGAAATTTTAATTAGACTCATAAAGAAGAGTCCTGATTTCTCTGAAAAGTTTAACGCGATGGTAGACCATGCCGAACACGAAACTATTCTTCATGAGTTCGCCGATTTCCTCTATGAAAACCGAAGAAGCATGCAGGGTCGGTTTGATGGCTGGACTTCAGTACAGAATGGCATAGCACAAAATTGCGCTTCAGTGGAATTCCGGCGAGCAGGTTTTATTAGATATGATCTTCTTCGTCGAAATCTCGGTTTTGAAAAAGCTGTCGACGTAAAACTTGCAACTGATCTAATAAAACTGAAGGATATCTATGATGTTGCAATTATTGTTTCAGGAGACCAAGACTATGTCCCAGCTGTCGACACGATTAAGGATTATGGAAAACATGTTGTCAATGTTGCTTTCCTGACGAGTGAAAACAATCTTTTACCAGGTGGTGCTCGACGTTTAAATCAAGCAACCGATTCAAGCTTTCTAATATCCCACACGGACCTTGCCGTTCATCTCGGCTTCAATGTTTAATTTCATAAGTATCGAATAGAGGTATGAAATCCATTCGCGATATTCTCCCCGATTTTGAGAAGAAACGGGCGGAGGCGCCCAAGGGGAGGAAGCGCCAGACCGAGCGCGGCGAGCTGATGCGCTTCTTCCAGCGGCATTTGAATTATTCGCGCAAGCAGGACGGCCTCGCGCCGATGACGATGGCGCATCTGGGCACTGTGCTGGAGAAGATACCAACGCAGGATTTGTACTATCTCAAGAGCGTCTGCAGTCAGGCAAAAAACTTTGGTAAAAAATTCTGGTACGAACTTGACCCGACCAAGCACTCGTCACGTTAATTTTTGATATAGTGCGAAGCATGAGCAAGAGAGAAATCGTGCAAGATGGGGAGAAGGTACTGCGCGAGGTGGCGGAGCCCGTGCCGGAGAGTTTATTCGGCTCGAAGGAGCTGGATACCCTCATTGCGGATATGGCCGAAGCGCTGGACGCCTTCCCCGAGGGTGTCGCGCTCGCCGCGCCGCAGGTCGGCGTCTCGTGGCGTCTCTTCATCGTGCGCAGGGACAGAACCATAGATGCCAAGCGTGACGAGTCGGGCAAGCTTTCTACTCCGCATCAACTGGAACCCGAGATAGAAGTGTATGTGAATCCGGAGATTGTGAAGACGTCGCGTAAGCGGGCGCGGGCAGACGAAGGGTGCCTCTCGGTGCACGGCGTCTACGGGACGACCAAGCGGCACGAGCGCGTCACTATTAAGGCGCGCCGCCCCGACGGAGGGCATATCCAGCGCGGCGCGGGCGGCCTTATGGCGCAGATATTTGAACACGAGATAGACCACTTAAACGGCATCCTCTTCACCGACCACGCCGAACATCTTATTCGCCTGCCTGCGCAGGCAGGCATTCCAAGCGGGTCTATGCACTCTTTTGCATATTTCGGCACGCCCAGGGTCGCGAGCGACACGCTTGCGCTCCTTATAGAACGCGGATTCGTGCCCGCGATCGTGGTGACCTCTCCAGACGCCCCGAAAGGCCGCGGCCTCGCCCTCACGCAGTCAGAGACGAAAGCGCTTGCGCTCGCGCACACCATTCCCGTGATGACGCCAGAAAATCTTGATGCAGAAGCGGTTGCTACAATCAGGGCATTCGGATGCGAATACGCCGTCTGTGTCGCCTACGGTAAGATTTTCCCAGAAGAGCTCATCAACGCATTCCCGGGAGGCGTTCTGAATGTTCACTACTCGCTCCTGCCGAAATATCGCGGCGCAACTCCGGTAGAAACCGCGCTTCTTAGGGGTGAGAGTGAAACTGGCGTGACGATACAAAAAATGGTGAAAGAGCTTGATGCCGGCGACATCCTCGCACAAGAGACAACTCCCATCGCGCCAGATGAAACCGCGCGAGAACTTCGGCCTCGGCTCATTGAACTCGGCGCGAGACTGCTCGTTGACACGCTTCCCGAATACCTGGGGAGCAACGTCACTCTCGTACCGCAGGACGCTTCGCGCCTGTCTGCGCAGGCAGGCGCGACGCGCGCATATAAAATTAAAAAAGAAGACGGGCTCCTCTCCCTGCCTGCCGGCAGGCAGGGCTCGCCGCAACAAGACCTGGAAAATTGGAATAAGTATCGCGCCTATGCCGACAGTATCGGTACGTATTTTATGAAAAACGGGAAGCGCATGAAGATCGCGCTCGCGGAATTCGCCAAAGGCGAATTCCGCGTTCTCCGCGTCATCCCCGAAGGGAAAAAAGAGACGGTGTACAAAGGGTGAGGATGGCAGCTGTACCGGGTCGAGGACGTGTCGGAGCACGATGGTGCGAGACACAGCAAATTTCTAGCAAGAAATTATGCGTGTCCGAGAACTGGTATAGCTGCCGACGAATTAGCGGCCGAAACGCAGAATATCCTTAACTGCCGCGTGACCGCGCCTCCAGAGCCGGTGCGCGCGTCCTCTCTTGTGGCGTATCTCGGCCTCAAGCTCGCTCCGCACCCTATCCGCCGCGCTCTCGGGCGTCGGCTTCACCGCCTCGGCATAGAACACTTCTCCCTCAACAGTTAGCCGAGCTTCAAGCCGGACAGGCTCGGAGGAGCGCCCCTCTGGCGGCGCCTGCTTTATCTCTATTTCTAACAGCGCGGTCTCGCTTTTGTCCCCGAGGAGGCGGAGCGGCGCGGCGAGCCTCTCTTTAATAGACGCTTCGGTCGCGGAAGTGAGCGTATATTTCGTCGCCTTGATAGTGATATTCATCCCGTTAGAAATTAGTGCTAATAAACAACCTTGAACCTCGATTCCCGCTAGCTGATTCGTAATGTTTATTTCTAACGGGATTCATACGGCGAGACATTAGTCATTAATACTTACCATTTTAACGCGAGAACTGTGTCCTGTCAGGATGCGCACCTTCCCCACCGGCTTCCCTACTCGCATCGCGATAATCTCGCGCACGCGGGTATTCGCCATATTATTAGACGCTGGCTCCCTCACTGATATTACAAGCGCATCGTTCTTCTCCCCTACCTTTTCTCGCTTGGCACCCGGCGTAACGAATACTTTGATGTACATCCCGTTAGAAATTAGTTTTTAATATTTTAGCCATTCATGTACATGATTTCTAACGGGATACATTTATTTTATTTTCTTGAGTAGCGGCCAATGAGTTCTGTTTCTTCAATCAGCAGAGGCGCGAGTGCGTCAAGCACTTCTCTCTTCGTCGCGCCAGCAGAGAGCGTAAGTGGGGCCGAGAGCGCATAGAGCTTGAAGACGTAGCGATGCTCGCTCGGCTCATAATCGGGCGGCGGGCACGGGCCGGTGTAGCGGAGGTCGCCTCTGGTAGTAGCTCCTGGCGTGCCCACTGTCTCGCCTTCTCTAATCTCGCGCGTCTCGGGCGGGACGTTGAAGAGCACCCAGTGGTCGAATACTCCCTCGGGACGCAGTGCCTTCGGTACGTCAGGGTCGTCCATAATCAAGACGAGCGTCTTCGCCGCCTCTGGCACGCCGTTAATTGAGAGCGGTGGCGAGAGCGCGGGGTCGCCACCTGCCTGCGCAGGCAGGTCGCAGGTATATTTCACGGGAATCTTTCCGTTGTGTTCAAATGCAGAACTCTGGAGTGCAAGCATTGAAAGAGTATAGCAAATCCGTTAGAATGGTCCCACGCGCCGCTTCACGGCGCGCGTTCAAGCATTCCGGGATAGCTCAATGGTAGAGCAGCGCCCTGTGGAGAAACGCAGCTTCCCGAAGGAATTCGGGAATGAAAACGAGGTGAATTGCTGGAAGCCCTAACGAGAGAGACGAGGGTAATCAGCAGCCAAGCCCAGCCCCAGTTTTGGTTCATAGAAAATTATGACTCAAAACTGGAGCTGGGAAGGTTCAGAGACTATCCCGAAAGGGAGTACTGTCCCGATGTAATGTCGGAATGGGAAGCGCCTCGCACCGAGAACCGGTGATGATATAGTCCATCCCTTTTGGAAACTTAAGGAGTAATGTAAGGCGTTGGTTGCAGGTTCGAGTCCTGCTCCCGGAGCCAGAAGAATTAGCGTCACCAGAAGTGGTGCTTTTTCTTTTGTTTGCTTCACTTATTTCAGGTTCGAATGACTTAATTGGAAGAACCGGAACCGCTGTTGTCGTCCTCATTCTCTTCCTCACCGTCGTCTCCTGAACCGGAGCTACTGTTGTCGTCAGTATCATCAGCGTCGTCGTCTGACAATGCCGAATCGTCATCCGTGTCACTAATGTCCTCATTGGCATCACTATCATCATCGTCGTTCACTCCTGAATTAGTACTTCCTGAACCGGAATTGAAACTCCCCGGCCCCGAATTGGCGCTGGTGCCGCGATTGTCACTATCGTCATCCCCGTCTTCATCTTCGCCTTCGGACTCGATTTCCACCTCGATCTCGCCGTCATCTACTTTAACCTTTATCTTCTCGTCCTCCGTTTCAAGCTCGATTTCTCCGCGGTCGCTGCGGATGCGGAGCTTGAGTTCTTCAGGCAGTGCATCGCTTTCGGTAAGCGAGGCGAGCCGTGCCGTAATGATTTCTATAGCGTTAGCGACGCCGGGCGTCGTTGAAGCCAAGCCGCGAACCTCGGCCAAGTGGATAGTCAGGATGTCGAGTGCACGCGAGAGATTCTCTTTCGCGTCCCCAGAGGCCTCTGAGGGCGTACTCGTCGCCTCTTCATCGCCTAAGTCGTCGAGCTTCTCTTCTGTCGCATCCTCCTCCTCTTCGTCTTTGAGAATTGATTCGATTTCGTCGAGGCGCTCCTCGGCGAACTTCACCTTGAGCTCCGCTTTGCCGTTCTCAGGCGTGAGCGCAAAACGGATGTCCTCGACCGAACGGTCTACCGGGAAGAGCAAGTCGCCCGGGCGCGCCGAGTCAGAAGCCGCTATGGTACCGCCGGCACCAATTAAAGCCAAAATCGCAATAATCAAAGGCATGTGATCTAAGTTAGATGGTAATGTGAATACCTAGCTTTCTATAATAACCCGTCCCCGTACGTAACAACTGGAATTGGGCGGTCCCCTGTGGATAAAAAGGAGGCTCGCCATGAGCGGTTTCTGTTTTTATATAAAGGTTCAAACATCTCCTACCCAACGGAGCAGAATGAGCGGAGCGAACGCGTTTGGATTATTGGGCGATAGTCCAGGTCGTCCCTCGTATAGGGAACGGGTCCCTCACCGTCGCCGCCGTCTCAATCCCGGTTACGTCAATCATTAATGCCGCCCCGATGTACGGAAGGACGTTTGGAGTCATGATGGCTTTGATCGTGAAGAGGTGTATTTGGCCAGGAGCGAAATATGCGTCCGTACCTACTCATGAAGACGTATCGCCTCTTCTTGTGTTACAGGCCACCATTAAAACACCCGGATACGAAAGTCGACATTTGTGGTGTTTTGGAAAGCTCGCCGCAAAGTAGGCGAGCGTTTCTTTTTTTGGACTTGTTTTAGGGTATACTAGCGAAGTGATGAAGTTTTTACGGCGCATAACTCTTAACCAAGAGCTCATAACAGCGGCTTTTATCGGCATCATTGTCTTCGTGGGCGCCGCTTCGTGGTACGGATACGCGCGCCTCGCTTCCCTTTCAAGACAGGTGGCGGAGCTTCACGCAGAGCTCGCCTCCTCCACGGCATTTCTGCAGAGCAACATCTCCGAGGCGACGACTTCGCTCGGCAACGCGCTCCAAGAGGAGAAAAAGAATGTCCAGGCGCAGTTGGGTGGCGTCAAGGACCAGGTCGGTTCCATCAGTGGGACTGTGACGGGCCTGGAAAAGTTGAGCAAGATAGACCCCGAACTCCTCGCGAAATATTCTAAAGTCTTTTTCTTAAGCGACAATTACGCTCCCGCGCGGCTCGTCGGCATCCCCGACGAATATAAATACTCCGAGAATAAGCCTCTGCAAATTATTCCCGAAGTCCTCCCCTTTTTAAGAGATATGCTGGATGAGGCCAAAGAGGATGCTGTCGCGCTCTATGTTGACTCGGCGTACCGCTCGTTTGACACCCAGGAGGCGCTGAAGGGCCAATATACCGTCACCTACGGCGCGGGCACGGCGAATCAGTTTTCCGCTGACCAGGGGTATTCAGAGCACCAGCTCGGCACCACGATAGACCTCATTACGCTCGGCATCGGGGGCCAGCTTGACGGCTTTGACCGTACGCCCGCGTACTCCTGGGTCTTAGAAAATGCTTACCGCTACGGCTTCGTCCTCTCCTACCCCAAGAACAACGGGTACTACATATTTGAGCCCTGGCACTGGCGCTTCGTCGGGGTGAAGCTCGCGGCCGACCTGCACGAATCGGGCAAGCATTTCTACACGATGGACCAACGCGCCATTGATGCCTACCTCATCTCCCTCTTTGACTAAAGAAAAGATTGCTGTAATGAATAGTTTGTGGTATCGTTGTCGGTAATGAGACTGCCCGACCTGGACCGCGAACGGAGCGAAAAATCGCTCTCTTTTAAGGATTTCCTGAAATATTATAACGAGGGTCTCCCTCTCCAGTTCCCCCGAGCGTCGTTCGCTCTCCTGCACGAGTTTAGGAAAGCGAACGCCGCACTCTTTAAGAGAAACGGCTCATGGTCCCTTGACCAGCACCGGAAGAAGGTGATGGATTGGTTAACTTCCCGCAAAGTCTCATAATTGCGTAGGGTATACTGGAGAAACATGAAGCTCGGGGTATGGATACTGTCTATTGTTATCGTGACGGGCGCGTTGCTGTTTTCGTTTCCCACTCTTCTCGCTCTTGGTATCCAGCATGAACAAAAGAAGGCATTCTCTGCGATGCGGGAGCAATTTCCGGTTACCGTCAATCCGCAAGAGAAGGTTATTGTTGAGAATGAACTGGTAAATACCTTCCTTGAGAGCGACATCTCCCCGCTTCAAGCGGCGGCTGGAAATGTATGGGGCATGCTCGGGGACGTATTCGCGGACGTCGCGGTGACCATCGCGAACGTCCCGTGGTATCAGAGCATTGCCGCCGCGGACGGCCGCTTCGTGAATATCACTCCCGGGATGAGGAAGGAACAAGTGGTGAACGCGTTCGCGAGCGCCCTCGGCTGGAACGCCAAGCAGAAAAAAGAATTTCTTGTCGCCTCGTCCTACTCGTCACTCCCCCTGCCCGAAGGGTCGTTTTCGCCCGGTATCTACCTCGTCACGAGAGGCACTACGCCGCTTATGGCGCAAGCGCTTGTGAACGAACGTTTCTCAAAAGAGATTCTCGCCCGCTACGGAACAACGACCGCTGATATCGTGCCGCTTATCCAGGCGCTCACCATCGCCTCTCTTATTGAGCGCGAGGCGGGTGGGTCTGACGACCGACGCCTTATTTCGGGCATTATCTGGAACAGGCTTTTTATCAATATGAATCTCCAGGTGGATGCGACGCTCCAGTATGCGAAGGCGAGCGCCGTGGCAACCAAGAGTTGGTGGCCAGGAGTGGTGCCCGCCGACCGGCTCCGCACGTCGCCCTACAACACGTACTTGCACGCGGGCCTGCCACCGATGCCCATCGCGAGTCCGTCGGTCGCCTCTGTGTTGGCCGCCCTCAATCCGAGAAACACTTCGTGTCTCTTCTATTTCCATGATTCGGTCGGCCGATTCCACTGCTCCGATACGTACGCCGGCCATGTCGCGCTCTTAAAGAAGTACTACGGCCGCGGGAAGTAGAGCATGTGGCGAGAAGAGGGCGGCTTGCATTCCCCTGGGGTATATGCTATGTTAGAGGTATCAACCAGCGCTGGGTCCAGAGAAGTGGGATCGAGCTTCCAACTTCGGCTACTGATTTGATACCTGC
>Ga0209541_10005321_pt1 | contig 22525 bp, 27 predicted proteins | sample RifCSPlowO2_01_FD_184027 | JGI IMG/M metagenome (GOLD analysis project Ga0209541, IMG submission 184027) | Groundwater microbial communities from Rifle, Colorado - Rifle CSP2_plank lowO2_0.1 (SPAdes) (version 2) | ecosystem: Environmental > Aquatic > Deep subsurface > Groundwater | place...
AAACTGCATGTCTTAATTTCTAACAAAAATGATATTATAATAAAAGGTCCAAAATATTTTTCATTTACAGAAGATTCTTATTTTGATCCATTCCCTTCGGGAAAAGTCCCTTACAAAGACGATATTGAATATTTGGAAAATAATGCGGATTTCGTCTTAGTCAAATACACTCCAACAACTAATATCAATTCAGAAAACAAATGGAAAACAGCATCGACAAGCTTTAATCTTAAGGACAACTCAGTTTACATAAAAGATAATAAATTAAGTATGTTGTTTAACACACCTCACTTAAAAGAAGATAATATCGACTCAAAAACTCAGCAAATCCCAATCGACTACATAAAAGTAACAGTATATAAATCAGGCATTATAGAAAAATATAACATAGCTTGGCTGGAGTTTTTGAATTAAATGGAAAATAAAAAACCCCGATTTATATTGAAAGGAAACACAGCATCTTTAGTGAACCACTTATTTCAAACATTGCTTGTTACCTATTTAATTTTATTACTGCTCGAACAAATTTGGGCAGGTTTCGTAAGCACATATTTGGATTTAAATTATTTATTAGTTATAGTAATCATCACTGGAATCTTGGATGTTTTCTCTGAACATTCAATAATAGAAAAAAAGAAACCAAAATGGTATGATTACCTTTTCATTGTTGTCTTAGGAATTTTAGGTTTCGCAATAATAAAATTCAAAACAACAGAATTAGATTTATGGCTTTCTTACACAATTTCAATCATCGCAGGAATTTTAATTATTCTTCTTTCATATTTAGTTCTCAACGACGATGAAGAAGAAAAAGAACCTAAATACAAATCTAAATATTTGAATAAATTTTACACAATCATAACTATTTCATCAATTATCATCGCGTTAATAATCTTAACATATGTTTTACCTTTCTTCACTTCATTAACTTATCTAGCCTCTCTTAGAATAGTTTTTGGAAGCATCTTTGTTTTATTTCTTCCAGGATTCGTCTGGACATGGGCATTCTTTCCAGAACAACATTGGGAAAAATCGTCGTCTATTGACTGGCTTGAAAGAACCGCCCTAAGCTTTGCTCTTTCAATAGCAATTGTTCCTTTAGCAGTTTTCTATCTAAACTTAATCGGAATAAAAATCAATGTATTAAATAGTTCATTAATTATTTTAGGCGTAATAATAATTGGAGTAGTTGTTTTTGGAGTTAGGAAGTATTATATTAAGAAAAATAAATAATCACAAAAACTCATAAATAAATCACCACCAAAAACTTTAAATCCTTGATAATAGTTTACATACAATGGAAACAAAAATAATCAAAATAAACGAAGCCGAATTTACTAAACTTGTAAATGATGTTGAATTAATAAAAAACATTCTTATGTCTGAGGGTGAGTTAACTGATTGGGCGAAGAATGAGCTAAAAAATGCAAGAGAAGAAAGCGAAGACGAATACACCTCTCTTGAAGAACTATGATTTACAAAGTTGAATTCTCAAAGCAGGCAACAAAATTTATAAGAAAACTTCAGGAAGATATAAAAAATAGAATAAAGAAAAAATTCATTGAAGTTTCCCAAGACCCTTTTAGATATCTTGAACATTATGGGGGAGATGACGCATACAAATTAAGAATAGGGGATTACAGGGCTTTAATTGATGTAGATTTTAATAGAAAGATTTTATGGGTAAGGGTTTTTGATAAAAGAGGGAGAATTTACTAATAAAATATAGCCCATTAATAGTTCTCACAAACAATTTTTATACTTCATCATCCCCTTGTACTTCCACAAAAAACTAACCTTTGATATTTTCAATTCAGCTCCAAATTCTCCATTTGTTTTTGCTTTTTTAATAGAACTGCACAATTCTTGCAACCCTAATTCAGAAATATAATCAGAACTCAAATAAATCTTCGCATCAACTTCTTCATTATCATCAGAAGAAACTTTCTTAACAATATTCCCAGTTATAAAATAAGTTTCTTCCCATTTTCTTTCTCCTTGAGAATCATTATACAATTTCAATTTAACATTTGCCTTTTTAGGCATATCTTTTATCATACTCGACGACATAAGATAAGAAGGAAGATTTTCTTTTGTAACATTAACTGGAACAAAAACTTTTCCACTAGATTTTCCTCCTGAAACTGCCATTGATGAAATCACTTTTTCAAAATTAACAGCAATAATAAAAATAGAAATCAAAGCCAGAACAATTACAACTTTCATTAATTTATTTTTCATAAAATTATTTATTATTTAGTGTTTAAATATCTTTTATTTTAGAAAATAAATCATACCTCACATATTTACAAAAAATCACTTTGCTCACAACCCCCACATGTCGCGAGATATTTATTTATATTAACCCGATTTACCAATTATTATCAAGGTTGAATCTAGTTCACTTTATATTCTCATTGATAACATAAGCCGAGCGTTTTGACTTTGACAAATTTGTTATTAATAACAAAGTCGGGACGCGAGTTAAGGGTGTGCTAAAATTAATTTATAATGTTTTTTATACAACACTAAAACTTACATTTTTTATATCAGCATTTCCAGCTTCATCAATTGCACGAATCAATAAATCATGGCTGCCTTTTTTAAATGATTTTTCTTTCACTTTAAGATATCCATACTCGGCACAATTTCGGCAAAGATTTCTCCATGTTGGTTTAAACTCTAATTCATCTAAATATTCTAATTTAACTTCCTCGCTAATAGTTATATTAAAAGGAACTTTTCGCCCGTATTCTGTTTCGTTTGGAATTAAAATTGTTAAGACCGGAGAAGTTGTATCAACCTTAACAGAAACATTTTTGGAGATCGTCGTCGATATAGAATCTGAAATCTCAAAATGATATTCAATTGTTTGATTATCATATAAACTTAAGTCAACAGATGTGCTGCATTCTTGATTTCTTCCAGATAGGCATCCGCTTAAATTTATTTCAGGATTAAAAACCAATTTTACATTTTTAATATCTGATTCAATATACTTCACAGAAAAAAAGCTTCCGTTTACAACACTATTCTTTTTTGGAAATGTATTTGAAATCTTCGGCTTTTTGCTGTCAACAAAAATCAACACATTAACTTCACGCTCATCTCCAAATTTATCAACAGCCATAAAAGTCAGGTTATTTTCCCCCTCTCTGACTCTTTTTGTCTTCTTTTTATTAAAACCATATTCATCACAGTTACTGCAAAGTTTTTCCCATCGAGGTTTATTGTCATTCCGATTAATATAAGAAATTTCTTCAACTTCTTTTGTTGTAGTAATATTAAAATTTATTTTTCTGTTATCATATATTCCATCTTCAGGCATGTGAACTATCATATCATAATCCGTATCATTATATGAAACATCAAAATCCCAGGAAAACTGAGAGCTTCTTCCAGAATTATCTATTGTATTCACAGTTGCATTATGTTTTCCCTCGCTTAAATTGCTTGAAGGAGTAAAACTTATTATTGCATCTATTGAATTAACTTGAACAACATCAAAATCCAAAGGAACAACACCATCTAAAATAATATATGTGAAAGAAGTATTAACTCCTGAATTACTTTGATAAACCTCGTCGATATAAGCACCTATTAGTGGTTTTGGATTATAAACAACGCTGTTATCTTCAGGAAATTCATTTATTACTCTTGGGTTTGTAAAATCAAAATAATAAGTTTCAATATGTTCTGTTTCTAATTTACATGTAATATTGCTCCAATATCTTAAACCATGCACGCCTCCAGTTACATTTCCCATATTAGGAGTTCCACTTAATCCAAAAGGCCCTGTATAATCAAAAAAATTCCCATTCCACCTGTATTTTATTTCAACAGCGTCGGGATTTGATAAAACAAATGTTGGCTCGCTTACATACCAGCCATTAAGCCCGTCTGGCGAATCAGGGGAAACTTCCAAATCAGTCAAAGAATTTACATAAAAATTCTCAATACCATTCTGATGAGTTTGATTTGCAATGTCTTTAACAAAAACAGTCCAATTGTGGTTTCCAGGATTTAACAAAGACGTATCAACAACAGAAGAATAATTTCCTATCCCATTAAGTGTGAAAACTCCAGAAAAATTCTGCCACACTCCATTGTCGTCTACGCTGAATGTTACTTCAACAGGATCGCTGTGGCTTATGTTCGCGTAAAGAGTTATGTTTTCTCCTTTGATAATACAAAATGAACTTATTGATTTGCTTCCAAATTCAACTGTCGTGTTTATTTCTTCTGTTAAATTGTTTGTCACACCATTAGTTGAACTCTTAAATATCCAACTTACATTTCCATCAGGAATTCTCTGCCAGGTTTTGTCGTCATTATCATCATCATATAAAAATGGGGTTTGGTCTATTAAAGTCCCATTATTATCTGTCAAATTTATGCTTTCATTCTTATCTAAACTCAATGCATTAATTGATTCATTGAAAACAAAAAAACCTCCTGAGAAAATAATTGTATTCCCTGGTATGAAATCAACACTACCACCCTTATCTGTAATCATCCATCCAGAAAGATTAATATCAACTCCTCCACTGTTATATAATTCAATAAATTCCTGAGTATCACTTCCTTCATTATTATTCTCAACCTCATTTATGAAAATATCACCGACGATAAACGGCAGCATAAAAATTAAAATCACAACTACAGCCAAAGCACCTTTTTTTGCTATCATAAATTTCACAACATCCAATTCTATATAAATCTTGTTTACCACTTGCTTACAGGAAATTATTTAAGAGTTTATTTTTACCAGATTCACAGACTATATATCTAATTAACATATATCTTGATTTTTTGGATTAACCTTTTCCAGAAAATCCTCGTCGAAGACGAACAATTTATTCTCTCACTCTAAAACAATAATCTATAAATATTCAAATATTATCTATTTACATGAAAAAAATATTCCTTATTTCCGTTTTTGCATTTGTTTTAATCTCTTTGTCCTTAATTTCAGTCAGCGCTTATTATGGAGGCTATGGAGGTTATTATGGCAATAATTATAGATACAATGGCGGCAACTATGCTTCGGAAACTTATTCAACCGCAACATCTTACAACAGGCCTTTCGGACACTCTTATTATTACCAGCCATTTGGTTTCACATCTTACAATAGTTATGGTTATACAAGGCCGTCAGGATATCAATCTTCTTTGAGTTATCGCTCAACTTCGGGAAAAGATTATTATTATGGCGGTCCAAGATATGATTTGGAATTAAGATATGACAGCCCTTATTCTACGGGCTATTCATACAACAGCAAAAAATACGACAGCAACGGTTTTTTAATTGAAACAAGTTCTGAGCGTTATTTGTCAAGCACTACTTACAGAAGAAATTATCGGAATTAACTAATTTCTTTTATATCGCATTAACTGAAGTCGCCGAAGGCGAGCGATTTCACGAGTGTCGCTTCAAAACTTTGTTCGAGTGGGGTCGCGAGGAGATTTCGAAGCCAATAATCTGCGAACGCAAGTGAGCCAGCTTTTTTTGTCTTTGAAATGAAAAAGTTTATTGAAGATAGTCAGGTTTAAATAATTCTTTATACAGATTAGTTCATGAAAAGAAAAGTTCGCGGAGGTGTTTTAGCAGCAATCGGCTTTATTTTATCGCCTTTGTCGTGGTGGAATGATATTTTTGTAAATCTACCTTTGTCTTACATTTTTGCATTTCCTTTCGGACTAATTTCAAGAAGATTATTTCTGCCTTCAATGATAATTGGATATTTTTTAACAAACGTTATTGGATTAATACTTCTTCATTACGGGGCCGAAGAGTATGCCTCAAAAGAAAAAAGAATTTTCTCGAGGATGGATTTGATAAAAAATATTATAATCTCATTAGTTTACGTTTTGATTGTGGTTTTATTAGTTAGCAGCGGTTGGTTGAAATTCCCGTTGGATTATTTTGATAATTTTTAATTTATCACCTATTTTTTATTATATTTCCATTGAATTATATAATTTATTTTACTTTTCATTAAAGGATATTTATTGTTATTCCAAATGATAACTTCGCGACTTTGGAGGTGCATTTTATTATTCAAACAAACACAATTTTCAGAATCAAGCCACATCAAAACTAATAGGATAACCGACGCTGTTTCCGGCAGCGTCTCTTATGAGTATATTCAAATCATAATTTCCTTGTCTAAACGTCTTTCGTTTTTCACAAATCCCGTCAACAAGTTTAGAACAAAGTCTTTTTTCCTTCAAACTTCCACGGCTGTCTAAATAAGTATAAACAACTTCGTTGAAATTTATTTCATCAACACTTAAATTAAAATAAATATACTTTGGTTTTTCTGAATCTTGTGTCCAAAAATTTCCAGGGTTTTTTAAAACTGGAGCAGTATTATCAACATTTACAAAAACATGTTTTGATTCATCAACACCGCCTGCAATATCGCTTAATACAAAATAATATTCAATTTGCTGTTGGTCAAAATCATTTAAATCAACATTAGTGCTGCATATGTATTTTCTTTTTCCGTCAAAAACACAATCGTTGTTAATATTCAATTTTTTGGTTCTGAAACTATTTCCATAATATAGTGTCAAATTCTTTGCATTCTCTTCCTGAAACTCAACTATAAATTCTCCGTTGGCAAATTCATTATCTCTTGGAAAAGTATTTTTAATTTTTGGTTTCTTGGAATCTATAAAAAATGAAACTTCTGTATAATTTTCATTTCCATTGTTATCAACAGCTTTTATTTTTATTGAGTTTTCTCCTTCGTTAAATCGTTTATCGTTGCTGTAACTTGAGCAGCCGCTGCAAATTCTACTCCATCTTGGTCTATGGTCAAGTAAATCCATGTAGAATAAACTTCCTTGTTCATTCAAATTAATAATTAAAGGAATTGATTTTTCAGTGAATAAGTCTCCTTCTTTTGGAGAAACTAAATTTATTGAAGGAGGATTAAGGTCATTGCTTCCGCCGCCCCCAAGAAAACTGCATGTTTGCCCATTACATGTTGCAGGATTTACTCCTGGAAATCCAGAATTAGTCGTGCATATCTGGCATAATGTTGAAGAGCAGGTATATTTGCATTCGCTGCTAACACAACCCGGAGGAAGCTGTTGTCCATCACTTAAGCAATAGAGGCGATTCGCACTTACCATTCCCGTCGAGAAAATTATAAACAACGCAACTATCGTCGCAAGCAAAGCTATAATCAAAACAGCTTTCACTTTTCTGGTTTTTTCGTTTTCCATTTTTATATTAATTTCGTTTTTTGATTTATCTTATTTTAGTTATCTTATCTTTATGTTTATGCTCTCATAATTTTGCTTTGAAGTTTTTATCTTCACACTTCCCTAACAACATTTCATTACCAATCTTATTTTTTCTTTGCATTAATTTTCTTCCCTAAATTTTGCCTTGACAAAGTCAGGCAAAATTCCATTTCATCTCGCGTCAGCGAGGTATCTTTCCCTATAATAAGGGGAAAATAAAAAATAAAAAATAAAAAAAATAAAACAATTTTAGATAGCTTCACCCCAGAAGAAAATATCTCCTGTGCTGAAATCTCCAGTACATGGCTCAGGCAATCCTAATTTGAAATTCAATGCAATCTCTGAACCTGGACTTAATGTGTTTCCAGCATGATAACTTAAACCGTCGATCTTTAATGTACCAGTATTTCCTGTTCCAGGATTTCTGATAATTTCAGCGTCATTGTAGAAGTCTCTTGAGAAAACATCTCCGTAAACAATTGGGACATATCCTTCAGCGTCAGCGTTTGATGCAACTGCAGTGCTATATGCTCCGTTTGTTGCATAATAACACAAGTGATCAGCATCAATATCTCCTGTTAAACCATCTGTTCCAGCTTGACAATCATTAGCTGTGTGCCATGCAGATGAACCAGTGCCTGATCCTTCAGGACCAGCACCATCAGCATCTGCTGCTCCTCCATCTTGTCCGATATTAGATGGTGATCTTCGTGAATCACTTAATTGAAGTTGGTTAGTGTCAGGACATCTTGCTCCAGAATCTAATGGGTCATAAAAGTCTGTTCCAGATATAAACATATCTAAAAGAACTCCACTTCCTTCATCAGCATCATTACCTACAAGTATAGTACTTGAGTAAGAAGCAGTTCCTGGTCTAACATCTTCGAATTCAACATCTCCGTCAACAGTCAAAGCAATTATTGGATTTAAGAACCAATATTCGTTTTCGTCAATTGTTGCTTCACCATCTGCTGAAATTGCTTCAACAGTTACAAAGAATTCTCCGTACATTGATTCAGGAGTTTCTACAGTGAATAAACAATCGTAGTAAGCCATTGTATCTTCATCAAAGTTTTCCAATTGTTCTTCTAAAATTCTCGCGTTACATGATGGATCAAGCCTTGTACCATCTTTTGGTCCAGAAACTCTTGAACATTCAACTTCAATATCGTTTCCTGTTCCTTGAGAAGCTCCAATTGTTGCAACAACATCTTGGATTTCTTCAATCTTGTTTTTATCCATTACAAGAACTTTCCATCCAATTTGTTCACCTTCGAAAGCATAGTTTTCTATTCTTTCAAAAAGGCCTTCAGTACAATCAGTTCCTCTACCTTCTTCAACACAATCTTCTAATACAACTCTACTATCACATTGCCATATGTGCGGCGGGAATTCTTCAGTTGAAATATCTAATCCAATTCCTTGTCCAATACTAACAGCTAAAATTGTAGGCATTGCACTTAACACTAGTAAAGCCATTACTGCTAAACTTAAAGTTTTTTTCATTATCTTATTAACCTCCTTTCATCTCTATAACATGTTATAGTCTTTATAACTATTAACTGTGATATTTGTGATATATTCCAAAATTCAAATTGCCCTTTTTTGGCATCCCTTTTTACTTCCATATTAATTTCAGAGTAGTAGTTCTTTTTAAGGATTATTATCGTCGAGAAAATGTTTTTTGTTATTACTTCAATACAATGAACGATTTTTTTCAGCCGCCCAATTCAATCTTTTTCATTACTTCTATTTAATACCTTTTCCACAAAACTAATTTGCCCTCGTCGTCTCTAAGGAAAAGTGTATCTCCTGTTTTTGTCCAAACATTTTCTCCATCTTCCCAAAATAATTTGTTTTTTGTGTCAACGCTTTCTCCGGTTTCAATTAACACTTCACTGTTTTTTTCTAAAACAAATTCAGGAAAAATAAATTTCTTTCTACCTTCCTCTTTCAATTGCCAATCTGTCAGCTCACAGCCAAAGTTGCATTCATTTTTCAAAACAACTTCCTCATTTTTATAATCAAACTTGCTTAGCTTAACACAATTTGCACAAACATTTTCCGAACGCGAGCACAAGTTAACCTTTTCATTAACGCAATTTTTCCAAGCATTAATTAGTTTATATGAGTATTGGTCAAAACCAGTTGGAAAATAATAATTTGCATAACCTTGTTCAACCAATTCCGAATTCACATTCTTGTCATTTAGAAAAACATACCTCAACAACCTTTGATATTTGTCTCTATCTTCCCTGCCTTTTTCTAAAACAACACTTTGATTAACAACAAGTTCTGTCAAAAAACCCTTTGCTTCATCATAAAAAAACTCTCCTCGCTCAGGCGTGTTAATTCCAAGCAATCTTATTGATTCGTTTCCAACAACAATCGTATCGCCGTCAATTACTCTATCAACAAAAACAATTTCTTTTTCTTCTTCAACTAAAGTTTCATTCAAGTAGTTGTCAACAAAATTATAATTCATAACAACCATCGCGGCTGACAATAAAATCAAAAGCCAAATGTATTTTGTTTTTTGTTTCATATATACTTACAAATAACAATCCATTTAAATAAAATAGTATAATTAAGTTTATGGAAGGGGTGATTTTACTCGCTGACCCAAATTCAAGGGCATGGGATTTTTCTTTAAAGATAAAGAAATATATGGATGATGTCAAAGAAGATTTAATTCCTTTAGAGCCGGTTTTAATCACAACTTTTAGAAACGGTGAAGTCGGAATTCACGTTCCAAGAAATATAAGAAAGAAACATATTTACTTTATTCATGATTCAACTAAAGATCCTCAACAGTGGTGGGTCGAACTCTTATTATTAAAAGATTTATTACTAAGCGCCTCCGCAGAAAGTGTAAGCTTTGTTCTTCCAGATATATTATATAGCAGACAAGACAGAAAAGACCGTCCTCACGTGCCAATTTCAGCAAGGGCATTAGCAAATTCAATTTCGCCAGGACTCAAACGTATAATAACAATGGAATTGCACGCATCACAAATCCAAGGATTTTATCCAGACAAACTTCCTTTAGATAATTTATACAGCTTTCCCGATGCTGTTAAACATTTCAGAGAACATCATCTAGAAGACTTAAAAAAATTAGTGCTCGTATCGCCGGACGCAGGGGGAGCAGAGAGAACCCGTTCCTTTTTGCAGAGACTCATAAGGGCACAAAGAGAAAACAATGAAGATAATGAATATTCTTTTGCATTAATCAGCAAGATTCGGCTATCTGCAGGAGAAATTGAAAAAATGAGATTAGTCGGAGACGTCAAAGACAAAAATTGCTTAATTGTCGACGATATAATTGATTCAGGTACAACTTTATGCAAGGCAGCAGAATTATTAAAAGAAAGCGGAGCAAAAAAAATATTCGCTTACACAACTCACGGAATTTTTTCTAAAGGAACAGAAGAACTTTTGAAAAATTTTGATGCTATTATGACAAGCAACACTCATTCAATTGAAAATCATAGAGTCGAGGTAATCGATGTTTCAGGAGTTTTCGCAGAAGCAATTTATCGTGATATCAAAGGACATTCTATTTCTAAATTATTTGAATAATTGTGTATAGCCCACGGACATATGTCGTATTTACTTTATGTGTAAATTTGTTGCTGACGCAAGATTAATGGCTTCGAGCCAGACATTTGTCAAGACTCTCCGCTAAGAAATAGTGAACCTAAATACCTTAGAAATATACTATTATCAGATTTTCTCGACGGAAAATCCTGCTGAAAGCGAGCAACTTTGCGAAGGAGAAAATAAAAATATTAATAACCGAGCGGGGTTGCGAGTAGGTTTTGGAGTTACAATTAATTTTCGAGCGCGAGCGAGAGGTAATTTCCGGTTGCCCTTTGACATATATCATTAGGCCGTACATTTATTTGAATAATTAGTAAGCTTTATAATCTTTAATTAAATTCTTTTTTCATGTGGGTGTGCCGGAATCTCACGACCCCGCTCGAAATCAATAAGTTAAGACTTCGCGAAATCGGGACGGTTAAGTTTAGATGAGTTTTTCCCACTCCTACAAATGTGGGTGTGCCGGAGTGGTCAAACGGGCAGCCCTTAAGAGGCTGTGGCTTAGTGCCTGCGCAGGTTCGAACCCTGTCACCCACATTATTCTATCGACGAACAGGGTGAGAACCGTAGGTTCGACGAGCAAGTTCACGAGACTTCCAAATCGCCCAGGTTTCGAGTGGGCTTGCGAGCACTGTCACCCACATTGCTGGAGAACCTAGGTTCTCCTTTGCAAAACCTCTCCTAAAAATATGAATTTGCAAAGTCGCTTATTCAATTATTCCGTTCACGAGAGGTAAAGTTTATTAATGGCCTTAGTAGAAAAAAATAATGGATACAATTTATTATTTATTTAATGATTACATTAGAAATATTATAAAACGAGCCAAAGAAAAATCTGGAGTTGAATTTGTTGGATTGAGAATAAGGGAATTTGACAGAGAAAAGTTAGGTTTAGAAAATGGACAATTCAAAGATTTTAAGCAAAAAGGCCTCTTAGTTTATTTCGGCGATAATTCAAGAGGACAGGATGAATTTGAAAATGCATGGAAAAACAGGGTCGCTTACGCGCCGAAAAGTTTGGAAGGAATTTCAATAGAAAGATTCGAAGAAGAAATTGCAAAACAAATGAAAGAAAGGATTAGGCAAGAGTTTAAAGGAAATGAAGAACTTGAAATGTTTGCTGATGGATTGTAATTAAAAATAAATAAATATTTATTCTCTATCATAACTCAAGTTATTTCCCCTGCAACTTAACCCCGAGCTGCTCAAGAGCTTTGACATGTCCTTGAATAAATTGCTCGACAATTTGAACCATTTTGATTAACTCATTTCTTTCATTCATCAATGTATTCAAAGCACCTTTATGATAACCAATTTGCTCTTCCTTGCTCATTGCCGGAGTTTGTTCAGTTTTTTTCGTTGGCATAAAATCTTAAGAAAAATATGTGTTATAAATGTTTGGAATGTGTAAGTAAACTTTCTAAATAAATATTAGCACTCACAAGCTCGTGTCATCAATGGCTCAAAACTGACTTGTCAAGTTTTTCGCTTAAATAAATTTTTAACGAAGAAATCTGCCAAAGGCGATTTCTGAGCAATTATTCTCGCGAAGAATGAGCGTCTATTTTTACAATGTGTATTGTTAATATGTTTACTTTACAAATTAATTGGAATCATAAGCAGATTAATCTAAAAAGTATTATTAAAATAGATTTATCATTCATAATTTATTTAAAACTATTTCTCCAAATTTAATAACTTAAAATTAAAAATGAAAGGAGGTTAAAATGGATAAAAATTTAAAAAGCATTTCATGCGACCCAATTTGTGGATTTATGGTGAGAAGCCATAATGAAAAGGAAATCCTAAATCTTGCCTCAACACATGTAAAAAAAATGCATCCTCAAATGAAAGTTTCTGAAGCAGATCTTAAAAAAATGATAAAATCTCAGTAAAACAGTCTTAATCCATTGTTATCATTTTTATCGACGGAAAGTCCTGATAAAATATTTTGACTTTGACCACCTATTGTTAATGACAAGACATGGGCGCGAGTAGAGCAAGCGAGTAGAGCAAATTTATTTAAATCCAAAAATCCTTTTTAACTTATGGAATATTCCTGGATAATCTATGCTTTGTTATCAGCAGTATTCGCAGCCCTAGTCGCAATTTTCGCAAAAGTGGGCTTGCAGGATGTTGACGCGAATCTCGCCACGACAATTCGAGCAGCAATCATGTTTGTCTTTTTATTTGTTGTAATTTATTTTCAAGGCAAGTTGGATTTACTGCCCTCTTTTTTTAATTCAAAAATAGCTTTGTTTATTTTCTTGTCAGGAATAGCAGGAGCATTGTCATGGCTTTTTTATTTTGTCGCATTAAAAAAAGGTTTAGTTACAGGTGTTGTTTCTATAGATAGGCTGTCAATAGTATTCGCAATGGTTTTCGCATTGGTTTTTCTCAATGAAAAATTCACCTGGAATAAAATTGCCGGAGTAATCCTAATAGCTATTGGGGCAGTTATTATTGCTGTTGATAAATAAGCCTGCGGAGAGGATTGATTCTCGCAACCTCGCCCACCAACTCCGCCTTACTCCTTATCACGAAGTTGCTCGCTCCCGACTTTTGAAACCAATTGAATTTAAGTGACTTTAAATCCAAAATACAATCTAAAGATTGTAAAAGCCTGCGGAGAGGATTGAACTCCCGACCCTTTGATTAATCGAGAAACATAAGTTTCGAGATTACTGAAAACGAATGTTTGCTGTACGAATCAAATGCTCTACCAACTGAGCTACGCAGGCATTTCGTTTTTATTGAAATACTCTCCTCTCATAACTCCACCCTTTAAATTTTTTCGCATTAACACTCTTCTCAACGAAAAGCCTTGAGTTTGCTCTGGCTTTGACGAACGACTTCACAAGTGTCGCATCAAAACTTTGTTTGAGTGGAGTCGCGAGCCGCCATTAATCTGAGCGAGTTTACGAGCTCCAATATATTGGCTTTGAAAATATTTATAATACCTCTTTTCTTATATTATTTATGAAATTTAATATATATTTTTTAATAATATTTCTAATAATTTCTTTTATAGTGGGAATTATTGTTGGAATATTGATTGCTATGAATTTATCAAAAGATAACTATAATTTTGATTTTTCAGGAAATATTAAATTATGTCCTGAGAAATGGGTTAGAGATGAATCTCCTTGTGTATATAATATCTCTCCTAGTGAATGCAATAAAGAACCAAAAGATTATTTTATTTACGAAGGCCAACGAAGAGAATTGTATGAATTTGATTTACTTGGATAGTCAAAAGTTGTAATTTAATTCCTGAAATAATTGCTTAGCCATAAGACAACATTTATTAATCTTCTTCTCCTTTTTCGTCTATGAAACAAATTATAGTTAATATCTTAAAAAAATCAAAACATTTAGATAAAATTCCGGAACAGCAATTGCTAAATTTAATTGAAATTCCTCCTTCTTTCTCAATGGGCGATTTTGCATTCCCATGTTTTTTTCTTGCAAAGCAAATGAAAACATCGCCGAATGAAATAGCAAAACAAATTCGTGCTGATTTAGGTGCAGTGTCGTTGCCAAAAGAATTCGAATCAATCGAAACACAAGGCCCCTACATAAATTTTTTCTTAAACAAAAAACAATTAGCAGCTAACACAATCAACGAAATCTTAAAACAAAAAGATAAATACGGAAGCTTAGATATTGGCAGAGGAAAATTAGCATTAATCGAACATACTTCAATAAATCCCAACGCATCACCTCATGTAGGCAGAGCAAGAAACGCAATCATCGGCGACAGCATTGTCAGAATTTTAAGATTTATGAATTTCAAAACCGAAGTTCATTATTACGTAAACGACGTCAGCAAACAAATTGCTATGCTAGTTCTTGCTAAATCAGAAAAATTGCCATTCGAAAAAATGCTGAAAAGATATATTGAAATTTCAAAGAAAGTTGAAAAATCAAAAAAATTAGAGCAAGAAGTTTTCAAGCTGCTTTTAAATTTTGAACACAATGACAAAGCAACAAGAAACAAGTTTAAATCAATTACAAAAACTTGCGTTAAAGGACAAGAAAAAATCCTCGCACAGCTTGGAATTAAATACGATGTTTTTGATTACGAATCAGATTATATAACAAAAGCTTCAGATTTACTAAAAAAATTTTCAGCAACAAATAAATTAAAAAAAGACAAAGACGGCCGTTATTATCTTGATCAATCCAACACAAGTGTGGAAAGAAAAATGAAATCTCCTGTATTAGTCTTGACACGAAGCGACTCAACAGGATTATATCCTTTGAGAGACATATCATATACAATTGAAAAAATCCAAAAATCCAAAATAAACATAATCGTCCTTGGCGAAGACCAAAAACTTTACTTCGAGCAAATTTCAGAAGCATTAAAATTACTCAATATTGCCTCGCCAAAAGTTGTCCATTATTCTTTCATACTCCTAAAAGAAAAAACTCGTGGAAAAAACGCCAGGAAAATGTCAACAAGAAAAGGCGACGTTATTTTGTTAGAAGATTTTTTAAACGACGCAATTTCCAAAGCAAAAAAGAAAGCCAAAAACAATCCTTCAAAAATTGCAGTCGCAGCAGTAAAATATTCCATATTAAGAAACCAGCCAAACAAAGTCATAATGTTTAACTTGGACGACGCATTGAATTTCGAAGGCGACACTGGCCCATATTTATTATATTCTTATGCACGAGCTTCTTCAATTCTAAAAAAATCAAAAGAGAAACATAAAATAGAACATCATGACGAAACTCCTGATGAGATAGAGAAACAAAACGAGCTAATTAAAAAATTATCACAGTTTCCAGAAGTTGTTGCAAAAGCTTACAATGATCTTAACCCAAGTCACATCGCAAATTATTCTTACGACATCGCAAAAACCTTCAACGAATTTTATCATCTGTCAAAAGTAATAGGCTCCGAAAAAGAAAAAGAACTTTTGAATATAGTTCAATCTTTTAGGATAGTTTTGAAAAATTCACTTTCTCTTTTAGGAATTGAAGTCGTTGAAGAGATGTAATCTTACTGTATCAATTTTCTCGCTTCATCTAAATCAAACTTTACTCTTTCAGAATAACGTTGCAAAAATCTAGTTTCAAGGGAGGAAAAGAGCTCAACCAATTTTGGAGGACATTTTCCTTCTTTTTCTTGATAATACCCCAGAATATTGCGAGTAGAACTGGCCGTAAGACTATACCTTTGAGAGAAATTTTCTATACTTGATTCTAAATCTAAGGTAATTTCCCCGAGCCTTCCTTTAAATCCATATACCTTCGGCGGATGAAAATAACTATACTCATTCACGTGTCTTGTAATACTTGTTGCTCTCCAATTTTCTACATTCTCAGATAATTTTAACATTTCTTCGATTGAAAGTCGGGGATAACTTTCTATTTCTCTGTTTAATTGTTCGTTTTCCATACAATTAATCCAATTTTATGCGTTATAAACATTAGTAGTCCAAAACTTTCGACTAAATAGGTAGGTTTATAACTTAGATTAATAATTATATAATCATGGATAATAAAATAACGACATTATTAGAAGAATATGGTCTTGATAAGAAGGAAATTAAAGTATATCTAACTTTAGTCGAGAAAGACGAACTAAATCCATATTCCCTAGCAAAGATTACGGGAATCCATAGATCTACTACTTATGCAGTAATTGAAAGGTTACTTTCTAAAGGATTTATTAATAAAGTTGAGAAAGCAGAGAAAATATTTTATTCGGCACTTCAGATAAATCAAATAATGTCAAAGGTAAAAGAAAAAGAAGCTATTCTTTTATCTTTAGTTCCAGAATTTGAAAATATAAAAAAAGAAGGCGTATCTAAAGTTAGAGTACTAGAAAGCAAAGAAAGTCAAAAGCAATTTAATTTTAATTTGTTTAATCTAATTAGAAATGGAAAAATTAAAGAATTATATATTATTAGCGCCGGACCATCAAGCTTCTTGGAAGATGATAATGATTCAGAAGATCTTACCTCCAAAATATTTCTAGAAAATTTGTTGAAGGAGTTAAGGAAAAAGAATACTAAAAATAAAATTGAATTCAAACGAATTTGGAACGTTAAGTTTAAAGGAAGCAACATTCTCAATCTTTTTTCAGGATTTGGCGAAGATAAATATTTAGACAAACTTCCAACACTTGCCACAACCATTATTTATGGAGAGTATGTTGCATATCTATTCACATTAAATAAAATTCCTCAAGTTATAGAAATACAAAATAAATTTATTGCAGAAGAAAACAAAATTTATTTTTCTTATTTATGGAAACAAGCTAAATCTTAGTTAATTCACTTAATTTCCCGCGAAGAAATCCTGTTTACTAAACGGATTTCGTAGCAATTATAAGAACGAGCTCGCGAGTTCCAATCTATTCCCCACGACGAAAAACAAAACCTATTTAAAGGATATTTTGTATTATTATAATGTACGTTTGTACAATTAAAAGGAGGTTTAAATGGCAAAAAAAGGAAGGTTTAACTTGCTAAGTTTCGTTGCATGGTTGACTGGTGTGATTGTATCATTAGCTGTAGGTTCAGCATTAGCTGATAAGATTTTGACAGTGCCTAGTTGGCTTGGTGGTACTTTATCAGACGGAATTATAGCAGTAATTGCAGGTTGGATTGTAATTATTACAACAATTATCGGTGTAGTGCTTGCATTAGTTGACGCAGCTAGTTAAATTTATTTAATTTTTTATTTTTTATTTTTTCAATATATTGAAAGGAGGTAAGAAATGGCAAAAAAATCAGGTTTAGAAAATTTAGTTGGAAAGTGGGTTTTCCTTATCGGAGTTGTAATTGCATTAGTTGTTGGCCTTATGGATTTAAGTGATTCAAGGGTAACTATTGCATTATTAATAATTGGTTTGATAGTTGGTTTATTTAATGTAAGCGGCTCAGAGACAGCATCTTTCCTTATGTCTGGCGTTGTTCTTATAATTGCAAGCGCATTCGGAGGAGATGTTTTTAGTATAGTCCCACAAATCCAAGGTGTTTTTGTTGCACTATTAGCCATATTTACTCCGGCTACAGTAATAGTTGCTGTCAAAAACGTATTCTCTATAGCAAGAGATTAAAATTTCTTTTTTGATATTTATTTTTATTCTTATTTTTTTAGAATTTTTAATTATTTGTTTTATTTTTATATTTGCTTTTTTCAAGGCTGCAAAATATCCGGAGATTAACTATAAAAATATAGATTTTTGTTAACTAAGAATAATTCACGAACGACTTCGGAGTGAGTGCTAACTTAAGATTTATTTCTTCTTCCTAAACTTTCCAACTAGAAAATCGATGAGGGCGCCGAGGATGAAAGATAAAATGACAAAAGCGAGAGGAATTATACCAACACACACAATACCTCCTTCAGGACTAGCATTATTAACCCCTCCTAAGAATTCACAAGTCTTAAGAATAGATAGATTATACATTAAAGTCAACTTACCTTGAGAGGATCTCAAAATCTCAATAATACTTATTAAAATACCAACAACTCCTCCAATCAACCCTCCTTTAATCCACGATTTCATTTTAAGGAATAACTATATTCAACGGCAGTTTAAAATTTATTTTTTCCAACATCTCACGAAGTTTTTCTGTTCTTTTTTTAAATCCAAGAATTCCTATGCCTCTAACTTCATGAGAACTTGCATCTTTTGTAATAAAAACTCCTTCTTCAACTTGGTCAGTATATTCATTTTCAGGAGGGGCGCCAAAGGTTATCTCTAAGAAGTCGCCTTCTTCATCATAATAGATATCATATGTGTGGTGTTCAAATTCTTTATTCATTTTATTGTCTTCTCAAAATATGTTGAAATAATAAATCCTTCTCCATTTAAGTATTTTACTATAACTAAAAGATATTTGTGAGGAGAAGGAAGGTGTTTGTAATATCTATAATAAAATCTCACATCTTTATCAGCGTCGCTATATGTAATTGCTATTGGATTCTGCAAAGTCTCTTTTATTTCCTCGAGATAATCAGACAAAGAAGGGTGTTTTCTTAATGTATGGCTCCACTGCTTTTTAGTCAATCTAATCTTTCTTCCACTTTTATCAACAACCTCAAAAACATTTTCAGACATAAAAAGAAAAGAAGAGGAATGTTTTTAATTATTACTTCACCCAAAGAAAAGATTGCTTCTTCTAAAAACGTTTCCTATATGTTCTCCATTTTTATCTTTTGCGGCGTATAATGGTAATTGTAGATTATATCTTTCACCAATTTTATAATCCAAATATTCAGAGGGAGAGACTCTTCGTCTAAAGTCTTTTCTTTCTTTTAAATCTTCAAAAACTACTATATATTTATCACTCAAAAATCTTCTTCTTTTTATAGTTTTATCAACAACTTTCACTAGAAGGGAAACCACACTGACTTGTTCTCCAATTTGGAATTCCCAAACACTTTCTTCTAATAGTGGAGTCATTTTTCTATTTCACCGCTTTCAAATCATTCCAAGCTAATTCAAAAAGCTGTTCAAGTGTGTTCGCAAAGAATTCTGTGTTAATCCAAACACCAATATCATAATTAGGGTGAAACTTGTCGTCGTCAAGAAGCATAAACATTATTTGCGTGCTGTCAACAATCACAAACCGGGCCTTAATCTTTTCAAGGTTTCTCACTTCACCAACTTTCTTAAAATCTTTTGCAACCTTTAAATTATCTTTTGTAATCGGCGCAGCAATTCTTATTTTAACTCCGCGTTTCTTGCACTTTTCCAACGTCGGCATAATTGCTTCAAACTTTCTATTCAAACCCTCGGTAGTTGTTACAATAGTAATTGTCTTTTCTGCATCACCAATTAACATGTCTAAATGATTGTAAAGATTTTGTCTTCCTCTTAAACTTCCAGATAAATCACTCGGCTCAACAAATTTAATTCCTTGCGTGAATAATGTATTTAATTCACCAAGAACTTCGTCGCCTTTTAATGTTTCAAGCCGTTTAGATTTTGTCTGAGCATCTCTAATCAAATTTTTCTTAACTCTCTCAACAACTTCTTCTGGTTTTAACGCAACAAACTTAATTGGCTTGCCAAGTTTCATAATAATAAAACCTTTTTTCTCTAAACTTTCTAAAATATCATAAGTCCTGCTTCTTGGAACATCAGAAATATTGCTCAACTCTCCTGCAGTTGACGTCCCTCGCGATAATAAAGCAGTCCAAACTTTCACCTCATAAAGATTCAAATCGAAAATCTTTCTTAGCCTACTTAAAAATTCATCCTTTACAATCATCTTATTACACGCTCTTTTTTATTTTTAAACATTGTTATAATTCAAAAGTCCTAACACTTTTTACTATTTAAACTTTCAACAATAAAAGAGAAACTTAACCATTACTAATGGGTAGTCATTTAATGACAATTATGGCTCCTCTTTTATCCTTAATTTTAAAGTCAACTTTGTTTTTAAATGTTTCCTTCAACGTAGTAACAAACGTAATTTTTTTGGCATTTGTTCTTTCAGCGACGCTGTTTCTTTGATTTTCAAGAATCTTATTTAATTCAGCGTCACAAAAAACAATCAGGTTGATGACATCTTTCTTTTCCAGACCAAGTTTTTTTCTGAACGCCTGAATTTGCCTGATCAATTCACGGCTGTAACCTTCTGCCTCAAGCTCTGGAGTTTGCTTAGTATCAAGTTTAACATCAATATTATTACTAGATTTCAATTCAATTTTTTTAACATTCAATTGTCTTTCAATTATCCCTTTCAAATCATCATTTAACTTAAAATTTCCGGACACAACTGCCTTACTCAAAGGCCATTTCAAACCAATTTGGAATTTATCTCTCTCTGCTAAACCTTTTTCAATAACCTCTAAAACATTTTTCATTTCTTCTTCAAGTTTTTTGTTAATTTGTTTTTCATCAACCTTTGGCCATGATTCAAGATGAACACTTTCCTTTCCAAAAGTTTTCTTAAACAAATCATCAGAAATAAAAGGACAAACAATTGAAAACATTTTCAAGATTTTTTCATAAACTTCCTCGACGGCATAAAGAACTTTTCCCGCATCTTTTGTATTAACTTTATCTCGAACAAGTTTAATATACACCCTCGACAAATCCAGGTACAAATCTTCAATTTCTTTAACAATCTCATCAATCCGATAAGAATTCATCAAAGATGTCACGTTCTTAATAATGGAATTTAAACGGGATAAAATCCATTTTTCTTCTATATCAAATTTATTTGAAGGCTTAGTCTGTTTCCTCAAATCCAAAATAAATCTTGAAATATTATCAAGAATATTCAAATTCCTTTGTTTAATCTTAACATCTTCCCAAGTAAAATTTATATTTTCTCCGCTGGGATTTCCACACATGTAATAACGCAAAACATCTGCTCCATATTTGTCAACAACTTCATAAGGTGAAATTATATTTCCAAGAGACTTTGACATTTTCAATCCTTTAAAATCCAAAATCATTCCATGACAATAAACATTCTTATACGCTGACTTTCCTAAAGCAACAGAAGAACACATTTGCAGCATGCTAAACCATAATCTTATCTGCTCAGTTGCCTCTAAAATAAAATCCGCCGGGAACCATTCTTTTATTAATTTAGGGTCATTATACAAACAATTCCACGACGCTGTTCCAGAATCAATCCAAACATCAATTACATCAGGAACACGTTTCATTTCAGATTTGCATTTTGAACATTTTAATTTAACGTCATCAATCCATGGTTTGTGCAGGTCTTTTGGAATATTATTTGCTTTTAATTTTTTTAAATCAGCAGTGCTTCCAACAACTTCCAAGTTCTTGCACTTATCACATTCCCAAATCGGCATTGGACAACCCCAATAACGCTGTCGAGTAACGCCATTGTCTTTCAAATTCTCAATCCAATTATTATAATTCTTCGACGTATAAGGTGGTTGCCAATTTACATACTCATTAAATTTCAACATTTTATTAATTAAATCTTCAATTTTCAAAAACCATTGCTCTGTCGCACGAAAAACAACTGGCTCATGGCATCTCCAGCAAGTTGCATATTCATGTTCAACATTTGTCGTCGTAATCAGCGAACCGCTTCTTTTCAAGATATCAATAAACTTATCATCATCTAACTTCGCGCGAAGTCCGTCAAACTCGCCCATATTTTCAAAAACACCTTTTTCATTCAGATTATTAAATGCTTCAATTCCATTTTCTTTTCCAACCTCATAATCTTCTGGCCCGCAGCCCGGCGCGCAATGAACCAAACCACTTCCATTTTCTGTATTAACATATTCCTTTGACAAAACAATAGTATGAACTTTTGGAAACTTTTTCTTTAATTCTTTAAACATCGGAATTTCATTTTCAAGAGGATGTCTGTAAGACAAACCTTTCAAAGTTTTCCCATTAAATGTATGTAAAACTTTGTAATCACTTTCTGTTTTTTTCAAAAGTTTCATAAATGGCTTGACAAGTTCCTTGGCAATTATCCATTTTTCTCCTCGGTGTCTATCTCTTCGCGAAGTTTTTGGAATAGTTGTTTCATTTTCAGGATGCATATCAATTTCAATATACTCAACATCAGGATTAACCATGACTGCGAGATTAAAAGGAATTGTCCAAGGCGTTGTTGTCCAAATAATTAAAAATCTTCCGTCGTCAGTTGGAAACTTTAAAAAAATAGACTCGTCACTTAAATTTTCA
>Ga0209541_10005323_pt1 | contig 22516 bp, 22 predicted proteins | sample RifCSPlowO2_01_FD_184027 | JGI IMG/M metagenome (GOLD analysis project Ga0209541, IMG submission 184027) | Groundwater microbial communities from Rifle, Colorado - Rifle CSP2_plank lowO2_0.1 (SPAdes) (version 2) | ecosystem: Environmental > Aquatic > Deep subsurface > Groundwater | place...
TGGGATTATTGCATCTGGAAATCACTTTGGAGCGCGTAAAGCGCGAATATAATATAGAAGTAATCGTCACTTCGCCGTCTGTCGCTTATGAAATTCAAAAAACTAACGGCGAAAAGATTATCATCAAAAGCCCGCAAGAATTGCCTGACCCGTCGCTTGTGGAAAAAATTTTGGAGCCTTGGATTAAAGTTGACATTGTAACGCCCCGCGAATATCTGGGCGGCATTATGCAGCTTGCATCCGGCAAACGGGGGGTTTATAAAAATACGGAATATATCGGCAATGAAGAAAACGGCCGGGCGATTTTGCATTTTGAACTGCCCCTTGCCGGCGTAATTACGGATTTTTATGACAAATTAAAAAGCGCGAGCTCCGGCTATGCCTCATTAAATTATGAGCTCTGCGATTATCGCGAGGCGCAAATCGAAAGATTGGATATTTTGGTCTCGCAAGAGCCGATTGAAGCGCTTTCAATAATTGTCTATAAAGACGAGGCTTATGCCGACGGTCGGCGCATTGTGGATAAGTTAAAAGATATTTTGCCGCGCCAGATGTTTGAAGTAAAAATCCAGGCCGCCTTAAATTATCAATCTGACAAAGGAGGCGGAAAAATCGTCGCTTCCAGCCGCATCCCGGCAATGCGTAAAGATGTTCTGGCCAAGATGTCCGGCGGCGATGTGACGCGCAAACAAAAGCTTCTGAAAAAACAAAAAGAAGGAAAGAAAAAAATGGCTTCTATGGGCAAGGTTGATATTCCGCAAGAGGCGTTTACGGCGATATTGAAAAGAGACTAGTAAATAGAATAGTGATAATTGGCAAAGGGAGGCTTTGACAGACTTGTTAAAGCCTCCCTTTGCCAACTTGATTGACGCATAGAAATATTTTTGATAACCTCTAAATATAGAGGTGAAAAATGGAGCTCTTTGGAAAATTTTTGGAAAGAATTTCCGGCAGAGAGAGCCGGCATCTGAAAGAGCAGGTAAAAAGCCTGGAAGAGAATAACCGGCTTTTGCGGGCTCGGCTTGCAGAAAAGCATCAAGCGCGCCAAGGCATTGGCAAATGCGCTCAAGGAGTGCAAGAACTTTTAAAGGCCGCGAGCGACAAGCTTTTAGAGGATAAAGGAATTGGCTTTGAATTTGAAGTTAAAAGGGGCGAAAAAGGATTTGCCCTGGCGAGCTTTAGGGCAATTGTAACTTGGAAATTTATTATGAATGCCATGCGCGAATTAGTCAGAGAAGAGGAGTTGATTTTTAAGGGCAATATAAATTGTTTATGGGCGATGCGGATTAGAGAGGCGGAAAATAAAAATCAGAGTTTTTCTTATGCTCTTGAGCCGGACCAAGAAGGCGATAAATAAAAAAACCGACAGAAATGCCGGTTTTATATTATAATCAGTTATTTTGTCCAGGATCGCTTTTGGATTTTTTTTCCAATTCATCTATGAACGCCATCATTTTTGACGCTGTTTCCTTTTGCAATTCAAGCAAGCGAAGCATTAATGTGGGAGAGCAGACCGTTCCCATAACATTATGAAGCGACATGCCGATCAGCAAGCATAGAGTTCGGAGGACGGCATCCAACGAATTTTTGGGCACAAATTCCGCTGTTTTTGAAATCGTATTTTCAGGCATTTCCCAAAGAACCATTCCCAGCTTTTCATTGCCTGCGGAGATTAGCATTTTTTCCTCGTTTATTTTTATCTCAAAATAAACTCCATTTATATGATGTTCAAAAACATACTTCATCCGCGCCTCCTCAAACTGCTATAAATCTAACAGCTATATTGGTTTTTGTCAATAGCTTTGATAGAATAGAAGGGTATGCCCGCCTAAGTTTTTGTCCATTTAGCCAGAACTTGAAAACAATTTAAAATAAACGGGCTTAATTTTTTAAAAGTTTATTATAACACTTCCATTGAATTTTTTCATAAAAATTCATGGGCAAAAATTTAGGCGGGTATGAAAAGACGGAAATTGGAAAAATTATTTTGGTTTATTGTTGCCGTAGCGGTTATTTTTTCTATGGTAATATGGACGATAGCGCCATTATTTACATAATTTAAATATCAAAATGAAAAATTATGGAGCTGCCTTCGGCAGATTATAATAATTTTGTATTTTAAATTGTCATTTTACATTTTGATTTTTACATTTTAATTTTTTTATGAAACCTAATTGGTTATTATCACAAAAGTACGATGATGATTTTGGCAAAGACTGGGGTTATTCGGAGATGCTTCTTCAGCTTTTTTGGAATCGCAAAATAATGAGCAAAGAAGCTGCGGAAGAATTTTTGCATCCCGATTACGGCAAATTGAACGATCCGTTTATTTTTCCGCAGATGAAACGGGCGATTGAGAGGATTTTTTTGGCAAAAGAAAAAGGAGAAGTGATTTTTATTTATGGCGATTATGACGCTGACGGCGTGCCCGGGGCCGCGATTTTGCATACTGTTTTAAAAGCTTACGGGATCGAGCCGAAAATTTATATTCCTCACCGTGAAAAAGAAGGCTATGGCGTAAATATGGGAGCCGTAGATTATATGAAGGCGCAGGGCGCCTCGCTTTTTATCACTTGCGATTTGGGCATTAGTAATAAAAAAGAAGTTGCCTATGCCAAAAGTTTGGGCTTGGAGGCCATTATCACCGACCATCACAGCCTGCCTTTGGAGCTTCCAAGCGAGGCTTACGCGATTATTCATCCGCAAGCGGGAGAATATCCGTTTAAAGAGTTATCAGGCGGCGGCGTGGCCTTTAAGCTGGCGCAGGGAATTTTAAAAAGCGAATATAAACCAATAAAAAAAATTTCAGCCGAGGGGTTTGAAAAATGGCTTCTGGATTTAGCGGCAATTACTACTGTCGGCGATATGATGCCTTTAACGGATGAGAACCGCATTCTGGTCAGTTTCGGCCTCAAGGTTTTAAATAAAACAAAACGGCTGGGGCTTTTGAAACTTATTGAAGCAGCCGGATTGCAATTGGGCGCCTTGGATACATATAATATCGGCTTCCAGATTGCCCCGCGCATTAATGCGGCCGGCAGGATGGACCACGCCAACGCGGCTTTTGAACTTTTGATATCAGAAGACGAAGAAGAGGCGGCGCGGCTTGCGGAGAATTTAAATAAAAATAACAGCGACCGCCAAAAACAGACTGATATTATTGTTAATGAAGCAAAGTATCAAATAATTGAAGATGGGAAAGAAAAAGATTTTTGCCTTTTCGCATTTAATCCAAAATGGCCGCTGGGGTTATTGGGGCTGGCCGCCGGCAAGATTTCCGACACATTCAAACGGCCGGTGATACTTTTAACTGAAATAGACGGCGAAATCAAGGGTTCGGCCAGAAGCGTAGATGATTGGAATGTGATTGCTTCTTTGCAAAAATTGGGAGATTTATTTTCTCATTATGGCGGGCATCCGGCTGCCGCCGGCCTGTCTTTGAAAAATAAAAGCGATTTGAAAATTTTTGAAGAAAAAATTTTGGCGCTGGCAAAAGAAGATTTGCAGGATAAAGAATCAATTGATTATATAAATGTGGACGCCGAGCTTGATATAGATGCGATAAATTTAAAAGTTTGCGAGGAACTGGCAAAGTTTGAGCCGTTTGGCGAAGCCAACCCGCGGCCGCTTTTCGTTTCGCAAAATTTGGAAGTGCGCAAAACAGAAATTGTAGGCAACGGCACTAAGCATTTGCGGCTTATGGTTTCGGGCAAAAAAGGCATACAATATAAAATGATGGGATTTTGCATGGCGCATTGGCGCGAAGCGTTAAAATTCGGCGACAAAATTAATGCAGTCTATGAGCTGGGAATAAACGAATGGAACGGGAGGATGGAGACGCAAATGAAGATAGTGGATATAGAGAAAATAATTACTAATTAATAATTACAAATTACTAATTATGCAAAAATTAGTTATTTATACAGACGGCGGCGCCAGAGGCAACCCCGGGCCAGCCGGCATCGGCGTTGTTATAAAAGAAGGCGAAAAAACAATCAAAGAATACGGCCGTTATATCGGCGAGACGACCAACAATCAAGCCGAATACCATGCCCTGATTTCGGCAATGGAATCGGCAAAAGATTTGGGAGCTGAAGAGATTGATTTGAACATGGACAGCGAACTCATCGTCAAGCAAATTAAAGGCGAGTACAAGGTAAAAAACGCCGAGCTCGCGCCATTGTTTTTAAAATTTTACAATTTGAAAATTAATTTTAAAAAATTTTTCGTCCGCCATATTCCGCGGGAAAAAAATAAAGAAGCTGATAAGCTGGTGAACGAAGCGCTGGACAAACATTAGAATCTAAAAAATAGAATATTTTTATTATAAAACACCGTTTTTGGGCGATGTTATTTTATAAATTAATAAGGATTACAATGCGGCTGTCCGCGTAAGTCTGTGTTTTGTCCGCATTAATCCGCGTTTATGGAGAAGGCAAAATTTTTTTCTTATATTTTTATAGTTCTTATCATCAGTTTTTTGGGATTGCAACTGGTTAATTATTTTACCAGATTCGGTTCACTGGAAATTAACGGCAAAAAATTTAAAGTGGAAATAGCCGATGATGACTGGGAAACGCGGGAGGGCTTGTCAGGCAGAGAAAAATTAAGAGAAGACGGGGGGATGCTTTTTGTTTTTCCTAAAAGCGATTACTACGGCTTTTGGATGAAGGATATGAAATTTCCCATTGATATTATTTGGATTGACGGCGGAAAAATCACGGATATTAAGCAAAAAGCCCCTGTGCCGGCAGCCAATTCATTGGAAAAATATATAACCGTTGTCCCGGCAAGATATGTTCTGGAAATCAATTCCGGGTTAGTTGAAAAATACGGGTTTAAGATAGGCGACAAAGTAAAACTTGACATTTAGCGGCTTTTTCGCTAATATACTTAATACTTAATACTTAATACTTAATACCCGTATGCTCGCCATTATCAAGACCGGAGGAAAACAATATATTGTTAAAGAAAACGACAAATTAAAAGTGGAAAAACTGGAAGTCAAAGAAGGCGACACCATTAAATTGGAAAGCGTGCTTTTGGCGGCCGATAAGGATGTGAAAGCCGGCGCCCCGCTTATTTCCGGCGCTTATGTTGAAGCCAAGGTTTTACGGCAAGGAAGGGGAGACAAGGTTCGTGTTGTAAAATACAAATGCAAAGTCAGATATAAGAGAGAAAAGGGACATAGACAGTTGTTTACCGAATTACTGATTAGCAAAATCATTGCATAAAAAAAGCTCCGCAGAAATTGCGGGGTTTTTTAATTTTCAATTTTCAATAACCAATTTTCAACAAATTTTCAATTTCAAAATTAGAAATTGATTGATTATTGAGAGTTGATAATTGATGATTTTATAATGTTTGTCTTCCTTCCAACGCCGATGACAGGGTTATCGGATCAGCATATTCCAATTCGCTTCCCATTGGCAGGCCGCGGGCGAGGCGAGTAATTTTTGTGTTCAATGGTTTGAGGAGGTGCGTAAGATATAAAATCGTACTCTCTCCGGGAATATCCGGATTTAATGCCAAAATTACTTCCCTGATTCCGTCGTTTTTTATCCGCAAAATCAAGGAATTGATATTCAATTTTTCCGGCGTTATGCCGCGCAGAGGCTCCAATTTTCCGCCCAAAATATGGTAAACGCCCAAAAAGTCGCCGGTTGCCTCAATCGCCATCAGCTCCGGCAGGCTGGCAACCGCGCAGATGGTGGTTTTGTCGCGCGCCGCGTCAGCGCAATAACGGCATAATCCGCGATTCCCCGAGATATTATGGCATTTCGGACAAAGAGAAAGGCTTTTTAGATTATCAATTTGCGCTGATAAATTTTCAAGATAAGAAGGGTCTTTCTGCAATAAATATAAAACGAACCGCAAGGCGGTTTTTTCTCCAATACCGGGGAAGGAGGAAAAAGTTTCTACCAGATTATTTATTTCTTTTGGGAGTTTTTGAAACATAGTGTTTGTAGTATGTAGCGGGTAGTATGGGATTGTAATTTCTTTCCGTCCCCATACTACATACTACTTATGCTACATACTACTTATGCTACATACTACTCGTCTAAAACGGCGGTTCTATCTGCGGCGCTTGTCCTTTTGGCGCTTCCAGCCTTGTCTCCAAATTTTTGAAACAAACCCTGTCTTGGTCAAAATATAAATGCACTTCGCCGGTCGGGCCGTTCCTATGTTTGGCAATATGGATTTCGGCCGTGCTTTTATCTTGCGGGCTCAAATCATCCAGCCGGTAATTGCGGTCGGCTGATTTTCTGTAAATAAACATAACCACATCGGCATCCTGCTCAATTGAACCGGATTCGCGCAAATGGGCAAGTTTTGGAATGGCCGGCTTAGCCATTTCTACGGCGCGCGACAGCTGGGATAAGGCAAGCACCGGCACATTCAGCTCTCTGGCGATTGATTTTAATCCCCTGGTGATTTCCGCCACTTCTTGCACGCGATTGTCAGAATTGCTGTTGCCGCTGCGCGACTCCATCAGCTGGAGATAATCAACGATTAACATATCCAGTTTACGATCCATTTGCAGCCGGCGGGCTTTTGTCCTGATTTCCATAATGTTCGCGTTAGCGCTGTCATCAATGTAGAGAGGGATTTCCGACAATGTGCCCAAGGCATGGCCGATGCGCGTAAAATCATCAGAGCTCTCCACCAGATTGCCGGTGCGCATTTTCCAAAGATTGATATTCGCTTCCGCGCAAATCAATCTGTCAACCAGCTGTTCTTTGGACATTTCCAAACTGAAAATGCCGACAGCGTGTCCGGTTTTGGCGGCATGGCGCGCGAAATCCAGGGCAAGCGAAGTTTTGCCCACAGACGGGCGGGCGGCCAAAACAATCAAGTCTGATTTTTGCATGCCGGATAAAAAATTATCCAGCTTGGCAAAACCGGTCGGAATTCCGCGCAATTTTCCTTTTTCGCGGTGAAGCTCGTCAATGCGGTCAAAAGCCTGCTCCAAAATATTTTTAATCGGCGTAAAGGCTTGTTTGGCGTGCTGTTGGGAGACGCTGAACAATGCTTGTTCGGCTTTGTCCAGGATGACGCTGATATCATCTTTTTCATTAACAATTCCATCTATTGAGGCGGCCGCTTCAAGCAGGCGGCGCAAAACCGCTTTCTTGTGGATAATGGAAGCGTAATGGTCGGCGTGCGAAGAGGTCGGCACCGCATTGGACAATTGCATCAGATATCCGCGGCCTCCGACGGTTTCAATTTGTTTTTTTTCTTCTAAGCGATTCGCGGCGGAAAGAATATCAATCGGCTCATGCTTGGAAAACAAGTCCTGCATTGCCTCAAAAATCATCCCGTGTATTTCTTTATAAAAATCTTCCGGCCGTATTAAGTCCGCCACTTTAATCATCGCTTCTTTGTCAATTAAAAGAGAACCCAAAAGGGATTGTTCGGCTTCTATGTTTTGGGGAGGAAGGCGGAGGGAATCGTTTGGCGAATCGTTCATATCTTTTCATTTTATAGGAATTTCAATAGATTTGGCAAGCAGGGGGAGAAAATTTTCAATTATCAATTTTCAATTATCAATGAATTTTCAAATTTCAATTCTCAATGATAAATGAAAAATGAGACTTCAATGAAAATTGGTAAATGAAAAATGAAAATTAATTTTTGTGATATAATTAATTTATATGAAGCTTTCAACTAAGAACTATCTCCGCGCTATATCAATGATGCTCGGCATGGCAATCGGCGTCGGTATTTTCGGCGTTCCGTATGTTATTGCCAAATCGGGCGCACTCATCGGCGCGATATATTTTTTAATTTTGGGAGCAATTATTATCTTGACTCATCTGGCCTATGGCGAGACGATTTTGCGGACCAAAGGCCAGCACCGTTTGGCGGGTTTGGCGCAAATTTATTTGGGCAAATGGTGGAAGCGGCTGGCGATTGCAGCGTCTATGCTCGGATTTTACGCGGTGATTATCGCCTATATAATTGTCGGCGGGCAATTTTTAAAATTTTTACTTTCGCCGTTTTTTGGCGGCCCGCTGATTTTGTATCAGATTATTTTTTGGGCCGTTATGGCGCTGATTATTCTGGCAGCCCTGCGGACAATAGTATTTTCAGAAATTTTAATGACTTTTGTCTTGGTCGGCGCGATGCTTTTTATAACTATTTTAAGCCTGTCAAAAGTAAATGTTTTAAATTTTTCAGGCATTGGCGCGGCGGAATTTTTTACGCCCTACGGCGTAATTCTTTTTTCCATAACGGCGTCAGCCGCCGTGCCGGAAGTTTTGGAAATTATGGGGCGCGAAAAAAAGCGGGCAAAGAGCGCGATTTTTTGGGGCTCGTTTATCGCCATCGCCCTTATGGCCGTTTTTGCTTTCGCGGTTTTAGGCGCGCTGGGCGGCTCGGTTTCAAAAGAATCAATAGAAAGTTTGGGCGCTCTTTTCGGGAATTGGATTTTGTATGTTGGCGCTCTTTTCGGGCTTTTCGCGGTGGCCACTTCTTTTTTACCGCTCTCTCTTTATGCCAAAGAGCAATTCCATTTTGATTTTAAATTTAACGGCCATCTGTCGTGGTTTTTGGCCTGCGTGATTCCTTTTCTGATATTTTTGTTAGGTACGAAAGATTTTATAAAAATCATCAGTTTTAGCGGAGCGGTCTTTTCCGGATTTGAAGGATTTTTGGTGGTTTGGATTTACAGGCGGGCAAAAAAAATGGGCAGCCGCCAGCCGGAATACGCGATGCGCCTGCCCTTTGCCATTTTGGCCATAATAGGAGTAATATTCTTGTTAGGGATGGTCTATGAGATGCGAACGTTCTTTTAAGAAAGGAAAGAAAAATGTCCGTAGATAAAAAGGTCTGGTCTGAAAAAATTTGCAAACAGCTGACCGAAGAATATGCGGCGGAAGTTATCAAATTAGGCAAGCGGTCGGAAGAAGCTGCAAAGTCAAAAAACTTAATCGTAGACGAGCTTCCGCCCATTTTGCTTGAATTTTATCAAAAACTTGTCGCGGAAAAAGGCGTTGCCGAGAGGATGTTCGGCTTGTACGCTATCTTCGCTTTGGGCACGACAGTGGGGAAAAGGATGGAACAATTAGATCGAGAGATGGAAGACGCCGGCAAGGATGACAGCGGCGGCAGTCCGAAAAATGGAAACGGAAAGGGGAGAGCAAGTGCGTAAGGCAGTCCGCATCACTCCGGAATTATTGAAAGAAGTTTTAGACGAGCATCAAAAAGACAGCGACGATTTAGTACAGAAAATATTGGATTTGTATAATGAAAATGGCGGATGGGCGATAGAAAGTTTTTTGCCGATAATTGATTTTCTTAGGAAATTTTCCGATGGCGCCGAGGAGGTTATCGGGATATACCAGCTTTTTATAGTCGGAGTCAGCGTCGGAGAAAATATTGAAAAATTGAGGAAACTTCGCGCGGAACAGCAGAGAGCGTTGGCGGAAATTGATAAAAAAAATGAAGGCAGAGGAGGCGGAAATCCGCCGGCCGGAGGAAGCAATTAAAATTCACCGTTTTGGCGGTGATTTTTTATATTTTTATGGTATTTAACAATAGGCGAGCGACGGTTATCGGCCCCACGCCGCCGGGTACGGGCGTCGCGGCCGCGCATCTTTCTTTCAGCGATTCCAAATCCGCGTCGCCATAAATTTTTTTGCCCTCGCGGACAATACCGACATCAATAATAATCGCGTCTTTTTTTACCATGCTGGATTTTAAATAATGTTTTTGCCCGACAGCGGTAATGACAATATCCGCGGCTTGCAAATTATAGCAGGCATCCGCGGATGAGCAATCAAAAAATTTTTTCGCTTTGTTTTTAAAATAGGGGATAAACGGCAAGGGAAAAAAATTGCTGTTGCTGACAAGGGCAACGGTTTTGTTTTCTATGCTGATTTTTTCTGATTCCAAAATGGAAATAATGGCGCCCAAAACCGGCGGATAAAAAGAAAATTTTCCGTTTTGGAATTTTTTTATATTTTCCGGATGATAGCCGTCAACATCTTTTTTGGGGTCAATCGCGGCGATTATTTTGTTGGTATCCAATCCTTTCGGCAAAGGCAATTGGACAATGATGCCGGTAATGTCTTCGCGCGAGTTGAGCTCTTTAATTTTGGAGATTATTTTTTCTTCCAGCTCGGCGTAATTAGTAATTAGTAATTGGTAATTAGTAATTGGGTATAAAATTCCATAAAATTTTATACCCGTTCGCTTAGCGGCTTCTTCCTTTTTTTTAACATAAATTTGGCTGGCGGAATTATCGCCAACCAAAATAACGGCCAAACCACCGGTCTTGCCTGACGCTTTTATTCCTTCTTCGATTTTTTCAGCAATTGCTTTGCCGTCAATCAGTTTCATATAACTTGTAACATATAACAAGTAATATAAGAAAATATAACATGAATTAGTCAAAAAATCAAGAAAAAACTCCACAGAAAGCGGAGTTTTTTTATGTTTATGTTTCGTGTTACATACCGCCGTATATCGGCCATTTTTCTGTCATTTCTTTGACGATTTTTTTTGTTTTTTCCTGCGCGACCGAATCTTTCGGATTTTTTAATAAATCAGAAATTGTTTTAGCGACTGCGGCGCAGCCGTCTTCTTTTAGGCCGCGGGTAGTGATGGCCGGCGTGCCTAATCGCAAGCCCGACGGGTCAAACGGCGAGCGGGTTTCGTTTGGCACGGTATTTCTGTTGGTGTAAATTTCTACGGACCCCAAAAGATTTTCCGCTTCTTTTCCGCTAATCCCCAAATCAGTCAAATCCAAAAGCAAAAGGTGATTGTCGGTTCCGCCGGAGACCATTTTTATCCCTTCTTGATTGAAAATGTTCTCCATTGCTTTGGCATTTTTTACAATTTGATGGCCGTATTCTTTGAATGATGGCAGAAGCGCCTCTGCAAAGGCAACGGCTTTAGCCGCGATGATATGCTCCAGCGGCCCGCCTTGCATTCCTGGAAATACCGCAGAATCAATTTTTTGCGCTAAATTTTTTTTGTCATTGGGGTGAAGGCGATCGGTAATTTTTGATAAAATCATCGCGCCTCTCGGGCCGCGCAAAGTTTTATGAGTGGTGGTTGTTATGACATCCGCGTATGGAACCGGGTCAGGATGGCTGCCGGCGGCAATAAGCCCCGCAATGTGCGCCATATCAACCATAAAATACGCGCCAACTTCTTCCGCGATTTTATAAAACGTTTCAAAATCAATCGAGCGAGGATAGGCAGTATAGCCGGCTAAAATTACTTTCGGTTTTTCAGCTAAGGCGATTTTTCGCACTTCCTCCATATCAATCCGGTGCGTATCGGCTGTTACTCCATAAGGAATAATTTTATATAATTTTCCGGAGAAATTTACCGGCGAACCGTGCGTCAAATGTCCGCCGTGCGCCAAAGACATTGCCATCAGCTTGTCGCCCGGATTCATCAGGGCGAAATAAGCCGCCATATTTGCCTGCGAACCGGCATGGGGCTGGACATTGGCGTGTTCGGCGCCGAATAATTGTTTGGCGCGTTCTATTGCTAAGTTTTCCACAACATCAATAAATTCATTTCCGCCATAATACCGTTTTCCAGGATAACCTTCGGAATATTTGTTGGTGAGCGCCGTGCCCATTGCTTCTAACACGGCAGGGGAGACGATGTTTTCCGAAGCGATCATTTCCATGCCGTTTTGCTGGCGGCAAGTTTCATTTTTTATAGCTTCGGCGATTTGAGGATCCTGCTCTATTAGGATTTTCATAAGGATTAAAGATTAAAGATTAAGGATTAAGGTTATCTTACCTTTTTTTATTTAAAAAATCCAGCCATCAGCCGGATTTTACAGAAAGCCGTTTCACCCAATTGTCAAAAAATTCATTTATAGCGGAGGCCTGTTTGAACACTTTATTTCTCAATCCGGCGCTGACGCAAACGCGCATAATCATTGAGGCCTTGGCGAATTCTTGCACAGCCGCGTCATTTTCCGGAAACAGTTCGGTATCCTTGCAGGTATTGCTTCCATTTATGAGTGTAATGGACGGGGGTGTAAATCGGTAAACAGCCATAGGCGGCACAATATCCAAATCCTCGGGAGGAATATTCAGTATCTTCGCAAGTTCGTTTTCTTTCGCGCAAAGTTCGGCATTGCTTGAATGGGCCAAAAGCGCGTCAAAAAAGGTTCTGTCCTTTTCATAAACGGCAAGCGGCTTTTCGGATATATTTTCCGTTCTGCCAAAACCGGGCAATTTCATGGCAAAAACGCATTTTGATGAACGCCCCTTATACCGGGCATACCCGATGCGTGTTCGAGGATTTTTTTGGAGCAGGGCTGATAATTCATCGTCTGTCATATTCCAGAGTGTAGATTCGTCTATCTCGCCAGAAGTCAAAAGAAGATGGATAGATTTTTCAAGAATGCGTTGTCCGATGATGCAGCTTTTCCGCAGATAAACTTCGCGGTACATCATTACATAAAAGCGCTTAAGCTCCATTGCCTGCATAGCGCATTTCATATGGACCATCAGCTGGTTATTGAGCCAAAATATATATTTTGATATTTTGCCGATGTCCGGCCTGGCCGTCAGGCAGTGGTAAGCATCCATATATAGATAGCTGAACTTGTCAGTGCCCAAGGGATGGTGCATTAAGGCTTTGTACAAAGGGTCTTCTTCATCAAAGAGAGATTTCAGGCGGTCAAAGGAGATGCCGCATCTTTCTATTTCCGGCTTCATTTCTTCAATCTTTTTCGCGCCCTGCTGGTCATGATTTATAGAACAAACCCGGTCCAAAACATGGGAAGTTGGGCCGTGTCCGATATCATGCAGAAGAGCAAATGCCTCCAGATGGCCGGCATCGTCGGCGTTAATCATTCCATACGAGAGCCAAAACTGATTGCGCTCTTGCTGGCGGAGCATTACATCCAGAGAATGGTTGAACCGCGTGTGGGCGGCATCCGGAAACACGAGATGCACATTAGAAAGCTGCCTCCGGCCCGCAAGTTGCTGGAAATATGGATGGTCAACGATGGGCAGAAGGGCGGTAACATCTATCTCGGCCGTAAGCCCGCCGCGCGAAATTGAAATGTTTTTTCTTTTATGCAATTTTTTGATAATATTTTTCTCTTTTGGCGTGAACACTTTGTTCTCCTTATTCAAGGTACTGCCTTATAAGTTTTTTACCATATAAGTCCCTTCCAGTCCATAGCCGAGTTTTTTATAATATTCGCGGACGCCGATGCCGGAGATGACCGCCATTTTTTTATAGCCGGCTTTTTTAGAAATTTTTTCAGCTTCTTTCATCAGTTGTTTGCCAAAGCCAAGATGCTGGCTTGCGCCTTTGATTTTTTCATTCACCGGTACGAGATGCCCGTAAGTATGCAGTTCGCGGATCAAGGACGCGCCTTTAAGTTCGGGTAAAATGTTAAGAGTTGGACTCTTAACATCAGGAAGGCGAAGCCGGCAGAAAGCAAAAAGAATATTTTGCTTCTTATCTTCTATTGAAAAAAAATATTCCGTCCCGCCGAGAGTTTTGTAGCGAGTAATTAGTAATTTGTAATTAGTAATTTGTAATTGTTTTTGGCGTCCTACTTCCCGGCAGCGAATGCACTTGCAATGCAACCCCTGTTTCATCATCTCTTCTTGGATGTTTTGCCTCAAACTCGTTATTTTATTTCCAACAGCAATATCCGTGCCTGGAATATCGCGGATAATGCGTGAAATACGCACATAGCGAGGAACAGCAAGTTTCATCTTTATAATCAGATTTAAAAGCTGTTCTGTTGTAGGCGGATGGTATTTCCCGGCCTTCCATAATTTATATAAAGCGGTTTTCGGAATAACCGAGCAAGGATAAATTTTAATCATATCCGGGCGGAAGCGGGAATCGCTAAATATTTTTTTAAAATTCTCCAAATCTTTTTTTAGCGAAACGCCTGGAAGCGCGGGCATCAGGTGGTAATCAACTTTAAATCCGGAGTCGCGAAGCATTTGCGTGGCCTCGGCAACTTGCTCTGCCGTGTGTCCGCGCCGGACAAGTTTTAAAATTTTGTCATCAATCGTCTGCACGCCCATTTCAATGCGAGTGCATCCGAGCTGGCGCAGATGTTTAATTTCTTCGGGCGTGACCGAATCCGGCCTTAATTCCAAAGTTAGACCAATAATTCTGTTCTCGGCGGTTTCGTTTATTTTTTGCGCTTGCGCTAAAGATTTTGAAGCTTTGCCATTTGCCGCTTCAAAGCACCTTTTTATAAACCAATCCTGATATTTTCGCGGATACGCTGACCAAGTTCCGCCTTTTACAATCAACTCAAGCTTGTCCGTGTCGTGGCCGTTCAACTCAAGCATTTCAATCCGTTTTTTGACCTGCCGGTAAGGATTAAATTTTAGGGACAGCGCGCGCGCCGCGGCCGGTTCGTCGGGTAAATAACTTTTTGGCATTCTTGCGTCCGTCGGACAATAAATGCACGCGCCCGGGCAAGGCCACGGTTTAGTGAGAACCGTAATCACCGCCACGCCGGAAAGTGTCCGAATTTCTCGGGTTTTTAAAATTTTTTCCAAAATTGGGTTCTTCGCGATTTTTTTGTTTTTGAGTAATTTGCGGTATTCTTTAAGTAATAATTGGTTTGATGACTGGGCGCTTTTGGCGCGCGAAGAAATGGATTGTTTCAGATAACCAAAATCCGCCCGATTCTTGATTTTTCGGGCGATTGCCTGTAAGATGATTTGTTCAGCTAATTTATGCATAAAGAAAAAGCTTTACAGATTATAGCAGAAAACAAGAAAAGCTACAATGCTATTGCGGAGGATTTTGATGTTACCCGCCAATACATTTGGCCGGAGTTTGAATTGCTCGGGAAGTTTATTAAGAAAGAAAACAGGGTGTTGGATATCGGATGCGGCAATGGGCGATTGTTGAAGTTCTTAATTACTAATTACGACGGTGTTGATCAGTCGGAGGAGTTGATAAAGATTGCATACAAAAATTATCCGAATGCAAATTTTCAAGTTGCGGATGTTTTTCACTTGCCATTTGAAGATGCGAGTTTTGATGTTGTAGCGGGGATTGCTTTTTTACATCATATTCCGAGCAGAGAATTTCGGCTGAAAGTTTTAAAAGAAATCCATCGCGTGTTAAAGATAGGCGGAATTTTATTTTTGACGAATTGGAATTTATTCAGATGGGAAATAATTTCTCATAATATAAAAAGGAATAAAATGAATCCATTGCATTTCTTTTTTTCGCACGATGAAATGGACGCGGGCGATTTTTGGATGCCTTATAGGACAAAAGAAAAAATTGTGCCGCGTTATTACCACCATTTCAGAAAACAAGAAATACAAAAATTATGTAAAGAAGCGGGTTTTAATCTCTTTAAGTACAAAAAAGGGAAAAACAATATAATAATTTTGGAAAAGTAAAAGAGCTGAATATCAGCTCTTTTTTATAACCTCCCGGTTTTAGGGTCGCCAATTTTTGAATAGGCGATAACAACTTCATACCCAAACCCGTATTCCGACGGCCTGAAATAGCAATCCTTGCTTATCAATCGGATTGTATCCCCTCGGTCTTTTAGCCAATTTAGATATTCCAGCGTAATCTCCGCAATGTCTTCGCTTTCAAATACCTCTGTCAAAATTTCTCCGGATGCCAAAAGAGCGTTTTGGCTTATCATTCTTCCTCCTTTTTTATTTTAACATAGAAAAGGGGGCTTGACATATTCTTTAAGTTGTTTTAATATTTAATTAGCAGTCTAACTATTTGAGTGCCAATTCAGCTATAAGCTTTAAGCTGTAAGTGATAAGCATTATTAATTTTTATGGCTAATGTTGATAGCCGCAAGCGAAAAATTTTAAAAGAAATCGTCCGCGAGCATATCACGACAGGCGTGCCGGTTGGCTCTAATCTTTTGGTTGCCAAAACCGGGCTGGAACTTTCACCGGCGACAATGCGCAATGAGATGGCAGATTTGGAAGAGCATGGGCTTTTGGCTCATCCGCACACTTCTGCCGGCCGCGTGCCGACAAAAACCGGTTTTCAGTTTTATGTGGATAATTTGATGGAAGTCCATCCATTGAATAATAAAGCGGCCGAAGCTTTGAGAAAAATAAAAAAGCATTACAAAATCAAGGGGCAGGAGCTTTATAAAACCTTGGCAAAAGAAATCGCCCATATTTCAGGCGAAACCGTGATTGTCGCTTTTGGCGCGGACGATATTTATTACACGGGATTTAGCAATTTGTTTGAAAAGCCGGAAATGCGGGATGTGTCATTCAATTTCGGAAACTTGATAGATAAGATGAATGACGTGATGCACTCAACCTACCATAAAATAAACGACCATAAAGTCCATGTTTTGCTTGGCGACAATAACCCTTTTGGAAACGACTGCGCCTCAATTTTGGCGAAAGTTGATGACCACTTGGTGGTAGTGCTGGGATTATTGAGAATGGATTATGATCAAAATGTGGGATTAATGGAGTTTTTAAAAGAGATGATGGGGGAGTAAAGATTATCAATTATCAATGAAGTATCAGTTATCAATGAAAAATGAGAATTGGCACTTCAATGATAAACGGTAAATGAAAAATGAAAATTATTTTTGCATATGGATACTAACGAATCAAAAAAAGAAAAAGAGCCCGAAGAAACAATTGATTGGCAGGCCAAAGCCGAAGAGTATTTGAATGGCTGGAAACGGGCGCAGGCGGATTATCAGAACAGGGAAAAAGAAATCACAAAAGAAAAACAAGCTTTGCGCGGATTTTTTGAAGAATCAATTGTCGCAGAATTTTTGCCGGTTTTGGATAACTTGAAGACAGCCATCGCAGAATGTGCAATATCCGATATTGCACATAAAGATAATTGGGTGAAGGGCATTGAACACATAGTTAAACAGTTTGAAGATGTGCTGAACAATTTTGGTGTTCAACGAATTGATGTGCTGGATAAAGATTTTGATCCGGCTCTTTGCGAAGCCGTGGACAAGGCCCCATCCTTCGCTAAAGCTTCGGAGGGCAGGGATGAAAATAAAGTTATAAAGATAGTTGCGGATGGATATAAAAAGGGAGATAGAGTAATTCGTCCCGCGCGCGTGATAGTGGGATAAATTTATAGATAATTTTCATTTCTCATTTATCATTTTCCATTGAAGTATTATTTTTCAATAGTCATTGATAACTGATTCTTCATTGATAACTGAAAATTGATAATTGAAAATTAAATTTATGTCTTTAATCAGATGGTCTCCGTTTTTTGGAGATGATATGTTTGCTGATTTTTTTAGCGATGACAGAGCGTTGGTGCCGGCTATGGATGTTTATGAAAAAGACGGCAATGTTGTGGTTGAGTCGCCTCTCCCGGGCATTAACCCGAAAAATGTAAAAGTAGAGATGCATGACGGTATTTTATCCGTTTCAGGCGAAGAGAGCGCGAAAAGCGAAGTTGATGAAAAAAATTATTACAGAAAAGAAGTGCGCCACGGCAGTTTTCACAGAAGCGTCCGCCTTCCGGCAGAAGTAGATGAGAGTAAAATAGAAGCAACGTGGAAAGACGGCATCCTAAAAATCACCGCGCCGAAAATAGAGAAGAAAGAGGATAAAAAGGCGATAAAGATTAGGGTGGAGGAAAAGTAAATCATGTAACACGTAACATGTAACACGTAACACACGAAACTATCGTGTCATTGCGAGCGAGGGCATAGCCCGAGCGTGGCAATCTCATCTGCATCGGGATTGCGGAGCCTGTCCCGAGCGTAGCGAGGGATCTCTCCTCGCAATGACAACCTTCGTGTCATTTCTGCGACCTGTCCCGCGAAGCTTTAGCGAAGTGGGAAAGCAGGAATCCAGAAAATCAAAAAGCAGATTAAAATTAAAAATTATGAAAAAGATTTTAAAATATATTCTATTTATTCCATTTATTCCATTGATACCGGTTTTTTTAATTATATTTTTTGCAATTATCGCCTTACCAATCATTCTGGCGGCAATTATATCGGGACTTTTTTTGGCGGTGAAAACGAAAGTGCAACAACATTTATAATTTCAATCGCGATTTATTGCTTTATTATGTATATTTTTTACGATGAATATGAATGGTTGGTAGAAAAGATAACTAATTTTTTTTCTTGGTTTCAAGAACGTTAAATAATAAATTAAAAAATACTTAATTCTTAATTCCAAATACTAAATACTTAACACTTATGTAAATTATAGGTTGTAGTAATGCTCACAGCTTATAGCTTACAGCTTAAAGCTTTATGAAGATACTCGGAATCGACTTAGGCACTACCAACAGCTGTATGGCTGTTATGGAGGGTGGGAGCCCTAAGGTTTTAGAAAATAAAGAGGGGATGCGCACAACGCCGTCGGTTGTGGCAATGTCAAAAAATAACGAACGTTTGGTCGGCCAGATTGCCAAAAGGCAATCAGTGACTAATCCGGAAAATACGATTTATTCCGTAAAGCGTTTGATCGGCCGCCGATTTCAAGATGACGAAGTTCAGCGCGACTTAAAACTTTTATCCTACGCGATAAAATCCGTAGGTACGGGTGTCGTCGTCACTTTGGCAGGCAAAGAATACAGTCCGCAAGAAGTGTCGGCAATGATTTTGCAAAAATTAAAAGCTGATGCCGAAGACCGCTTGGGAGAAAAAGTGGAAGAAGTCGTTATCACTGTGCCGGCATATTTTGATGACTCGCAAAGACAAGCCACAAAAGACGCGGGCGAAATCGCGGGACTCAAAGTCCGCCGCATCATTAACGAACCGACAGCCGCGGCCTTGGCTTATGGTTTTGGAAAGTCCGCCCAAGGCGGATCCGCCCCGGGCGGAAAAGGCCAGCAAATCGTTGTTTATGATTTGGGTGGCGGAACTTTTGATGTTTCTGTTTTGGATATTTCTTCGGACACCGTTGAGGTAAAAGCGACAAATGGCGACACGCACTTGGGCGGTGATGATTTTGATCAGCGGATTATTCAATGGATTATCGCGGAATTTTTGCGTGATCAGGGAATTGATTTGTCAAAGGACAAATTGGCTTTGCAAAGAATAAAAGAAGCCGCGGAAAAAGCGAAAATTGAGCTTTCTACCGCAATGGAGACGGAAATCAATCAGCCGTTTATCACTTCTGACCAGAACGGGCCAAAGCATTTGGTGATAAAAATGACGCGCGCGAAATTGGAAGAGTTGGTAATGGATTTGGTGGAAGACACAATGATTCCGTGCCAAAAAGCCTTGGATGACGCGGGAATGGCAAAGTCGCAAATTGAAGAAGTGATTATGGTCGGCGGTATGACCAGGATGCCTTTGGTATTGAAAAAAGTGGAAGAATTTTTCGGCAAAAAGCCAAACATCACCGTTAATCCGGACGAAGTTGTGGCGGTTGGCGCGGCGGTTCAGGCCGGTGTGCTTCAGGGCGATGTGAAAGATGTTTTGCTGTTGGATGTTACGCCGCTTTCTTTGGGAATAGAAACCTTGGGCGGCGTGATGACCAAGTTGATTGAGAGAAATACAACCATTCCGACTTCTAAGACGCAGGTTTTTTCTACTGCCGGAGATAATCAGACGTCCGTTGAAATTCATGTTTTACAAGGCGAACGCGAATTCGCTTCTGACAGCAAAACTTTGGGCCGATTTATTTTAGACGGTATTCCGCCATCTCCTCGCGGTATTCCGCAGGTTGAAGTTAAATTTGATATTGACGCTAACGGTATTTTGAATGTGTCGGCCAAAGACAAGGCGACCGGTAAAGAGCAGAAAATCACCATCACGGCTTCTTCCGGCCTTTCAAAAGATGAAATAGAAAAAATGAAACGCGATGCCGAGCTTCATGCTGAAGAAGATAAAAAGAAAAAAGAGGCGGTTGAGCTGAAGAACACCGCGGACAGCGTTTGTTATGCTACGGAAAAATTAATTAAAGAAAATGGCGACAAAATAAACGCGACTGACAAAAAAGAATTGGAAGAAAAAGTTGAGGCCTTGAAAAAAGTGTCCGCCCAAGGCGGATCCGCCTCTGGCGGAAAAGACGCGGGCGATGCCGAGACAATCAAAAAAGCGATGGACGAATTGAATGTTGTTGCGCAAAGAGTTGGAACGGCGATGTATCGCCAGAATCAGGCGCCGCCTGATTCTGGAAGTCCCAAAAACCAAGATACAAGTTCCAAGGAAAACGGCGATAACATCAAAGACGCGGACGCGGAAGAGGTGAAGTAAATTACTCAATTGCTATATTGTTATATTGTTTTTCTTTTAAATAACAATGCCCAAGGATTATTACAACATTTTAGGAATTAACAAAGGCGCTTCTTCTGAAGAAATCAAGAAGGCTTTTCGCGAACTCGCGCACAAGCATCATCCGGACAAAGCCGGTGGAAACGGGGAAAAATTTAAAGAAGCCAATGAAGCATATCAAGTTTTGGGCAATCCGGAAAAACGCAAACAATACGACCAGTTTGGCGCGACTTTTGACAATGCCGGCGGATTTTCCGGCGGACAAAATCCTTTTTCAGGGTTTGGCGGATTTGGCGGACCCCAAGGGGGGCCCTTCGGGCCAGGGTTTAATATTAATATGGAAGATTTGGGGGATATTTTTGGCGATGTTTTTGGCATGGGAGGCGGCAGGGGACGAGGCAAGAGAAAAGCGCGCGGGGCGGATATTGAAATGGATTTAAACATCAGTTTTAAAGATTCTATTTTCGGCGTGGAAAAAATTATTGAAAATTATAAAAATTCCAAATGCGAGGTTTGTAGTGGAACAGGCGCCGAGCCGGGCGCGAAAATTTCCACTTGCGAAGAATGCGGAGGAAAGGGGCAGATAAAGCGCGTGCAAAATATGGTGTTCGGCTCTTTCGCGACAAATGTTTTGTGTCCAAAGTGCAATGGCGAGGGCAACATCCCAACAAAGTTTTGCAAACAATGCAATGGCACCGGAATCCGCAAAAAAAGCGTGACTTTAAAAATAAATATTCCGGCCGGCATCCAAGACGGCGAGATTTTGCGCGTAACCGGCGCGGGCGAAGCGGCTTCTCGCGGCAATACAAACGGCGACCTGTATTTGCATATTGATGTGGCGGAAGATAAAAATTTTATTCGCGAGGGCGACAATATAATTACCCGCGTTCCATTGGATTTTAAAATTGCGGCTTTGGGCGGCGAAATAGAAATAAAAACATTGAATGGGGCGATGAATTTGAAAATTCCGGCCGGCACTGATTCCGGCCAGGTTTTCCGTTTGCGCGGGCTTGGCGTGGCGGAGCGGGGCGACTTGCTGGTGGAGGTTTATATTTCCACGCCCAAAAAACTTTCTAAAAAACAAAAACAGATTTTGGAGGAGTGGGGAGATTAAAGTAGTAAGTATTAAGTAATAAGTAGTAGGTTCGTTATCCAAATTAGTTGTCATTGCGAGCGACCAAGGGGAGCGTGGCAATCTCCCACTTAATCGGGATTGCTTCGTCGTCCCGAAGGGTCGGGACTTCTCGCAATGACAAAGAAAATTTATCTTGACACCAGGCGATTTTTTTGCTAAGTTAATTTCAAAGAAAGGAGGCGAGAAATGATTCTCCTTGCGGCATTTGTATTACCTCTCGTATCTTGGTTTTTATTTAGTGATTATTAGGAAGAAACCAATCGGCAATTGAAGCGTATTGCTGACGCGATGATAGAGAAATAAAATAACTCCGAATAACTTCGGAGTTTTGTTTTATTTACGTTCCAATGAAGAAAGAAGCCGCCGCTTTTCTTTATACTTTGATTCAATTATGATTTCGCTGTCCGCGAATTTGCCCGTTTTTCCGACAACCGACGCCCTCACTCCGAATTTTTTCGCGAGTTCAATCAAGGTTTCAGCGTCAACGTTGGTTTCGCAAACAACCAGCATCCCGCATCCGCCATGGAAGGTGCCGTACATATCCCAATCGCTGATACGCAGGTCGGGGAATTTTTCCGCCATCATTTGAGCGTCCCATAGCAGGGCGTTTCGGGGAATGTCATTCAGGTACGCTCCGATTCCGCGGGGAAGAATGTCGCCGAATTTTTTCCAAACGCCGCCGCCGGTGATGTGGGCGATGCCGGCCATACTCACAATCGGTTTTCCGATTCTGCCGTCTATTTCCCAGCCGTGGGCGCAAGAAATCAGTTTGCTGTAGCTTATGGAGGGCGTACAAAGCCTTTTTATGAAACTCATAAAATCAATATCGTCGAGGACGGGATTTAACTGGTACATTCCTCTCCACCGCATCGGATCAAATCTGCGCGCCAGAAGCCGGGCAAAGAACGTTCCGCCGTTGCAACGGTAGCCGTTTTCCGCAAAGCCGACAACAGGCATATCCGCTTTTATTTTTGAGCCGTCAATCAATTTTTCAGTGTGGCACAAACCCACGCATGCGGCGCCCCAATTCAGCACCAGCTGGCTCTCATTGTCCGCGTCGTAAAAAGCAGTGATGGAATTCGGCATTATCGCGGTTTCGCCGGTAATGCTTACCAGGCCGGCCGCATGCAGAATATAGTCGTAGCCCATCATTATTGATTCAAAGAGATGGAAGTTGCGTTCGGTCAATCTTT
>Ga0209541_10005324_pt1 | contig 22515 bp, 27 predicted proteins | sample RifCSPlowO2_01_FD_184027 | JGI IMG/M metagenome (GOLD analysis project Ga0209541, IMG submission 184027) | Groundwater microbial communities from Rifle, Colorado - Rifle CSP2_plank lowO2_0.1 (SPAdes) (version 2) | ecosystem: Environmental > Aquatic > Deep subsurface > Groundwater | place...
CAGAACCATACGAACAGAAGTCTATGGCAGACTAGCCTGCCATAATCTATTTGGCTGGCTTTTCAGACTTTCGGGACAGAGCCATATCAACTAATACATTTAAAAGAAGCTTTTTATTATAGGCTGTTCAAGGCGGAGTGGCAGACAATTTTATAAAGGAAGCCATATCCCTATAAGCGCCATTACAATGGAAAGACTAATAGAAGTTGAATATAGGTGCAATCTTTACTTAAAGCCAAAAATATTAAGGGTTTTTCCAGATGCGAAGGCAGAGGGGGGTGTGTCTATTATAGACACTTATTTCTTATTTAAGAGCGACGGTGAACAGCACAGAGTTAGGCAAGTTTCAGGACCTGAATGGGAGAAGCATTACCAGATGAAAAAACACCCTTTAGACGGATTTCTTGTTGAGAACTCATCTCCTTTAGGAAGAGCAGATTATGAATCTCTTATCGGCTCAACCCCTGCCGTAGTTACTGTTTCAGGATATAGAGAGGCATTTAAGCACGGGAGCCTTACACTTTGTGCTGATGATCTGCCTTCCATCGGCAGGTGGACTGAATTTGAAATACTTGTTGAGACTGAATCTGAAGTAAGCCGCGCAGAGGCAGAGATTATCGCTGCTGTTAAGAGGCTCGATGTTGATCCTGATAAATTAACAAAGGAGCTTTACCCTTCTCTGGTGCTAAAGAAGAATGGAAGAACTTATCATTGTTAAACTTGGCGGATCTTTGATAACTGATAAGAGAAGGCCTTATACTGAGAATATGCCTATTATCAGACAGATATGCAGAGAGATCAAGGAGGTGAAGGATAATTCTGGCGTCAGGATACTCTTAGGCCATGGAGGGGGTTCCTATCCGCATACTCCTGCCGTAAAGTATCAAACTATTAAAGGGGATATACATGAGGACAGCACAAAAGGGTTTTGTATAGTGCAGGATTCTGCTTCCAGGCTTAATAGAATCGTTGTTTCTCAGCTCATAGAATGCGGCGTTAATGCCATGTCAATCCAGCCATCCGCATGTGCAATCGCTGACAAGAGAAGGATCAGGGACATGTTCTTAAAGCCAATATTAAAATGCATTGAAAAGGGCATTATTCCTGTGCTTTATGGAGATGTTATGTTTGATGGTTCACAGGGATATGCGATTGCTTCTACAGAAGAGCTGATATCTTATTTGTCAATCCATTTTCTGGAGACCGGCAGATTTAACCTCAGAAGAATCTTGCTTTTTGGGAACTATGATGGCGTTTATGATTCTAATAAGAAAGTAATCAAAGAGATAAATAAAGAGAATTTTGACGAAGTTGCCACGTGTTTGTCCGATTCTGATGAAATCGATGCGACCGGAGGAATGAAGCAGAAAGTTGAATCTATGTTTGAGTTGGCTAAGAAGGGAGTTACTGTTGAGATCCTCAATGGAGCTGTAAAGGGCAATATAAAGAATTCTCTCCTTGGCAAATCAGGACTGGGAACACGGATAAGCTACCCTTGATTACTTTCCAAACCTCCTTTCCCTTTTCGAATACTCTTCTACAGCAGCAATCAAATCCTCTTTCTCGAACTCCGGCCACAGCTTGTCCAGGAAGACCCACTCTGCGTATGCTCCCTGAAAGATGAGGAAGTTTGATGTCCTTTTTTCCCCTCCTGTCCTGATAATCAAGTCAGGCTCGTCTGCGAAGTAGAGGTTCTTTGAGAAGGTCTCTTCATTGACCTGGGCAACATCCAATGTGCCGTCCTTGATCTGCTGGCTGATTTTCCTGGCTGCATCTACGACTTCTGCCCGGCCTCCATACGCCATGGCAAAGTTGGCGGTGTACTGGTCGTATGTTCTGGTCTTCTCCATGATTGCATGCATCTTTTCCTGCAGGCTTTTTGGGAACATCCAGAGCCTTCCAATAATATTAATCCGTATCTGGTTCTTTTCCAGCTCATCACTCTTGAGAAGGTCTCCCAGCTCTGCTTCAAACAGCTTCATAAGAAAGTCAAACTCATCTTTCGGCCTGTTAAAATTCTCCACAGAAAACGTGTATAAAGTAGCTTCCCTGATTCCAAGTTCCCTGCACCAGTCAAAGAGCTTCCGTATCTTCTTTGCACCCCATTCATGGCCCATCCATGGCTTGAGCATAAGCTTTTTTGAGAATCTTCTATTCCCATCCATAATGATGCCGATGTGCTTTGGGACTTTGCTTTGTTGCATGTTTCTCACTCTAAAGTTCGGCTTTCTTTAAATATTTTTAGGTGACTGTATGTAAAATTCACCTACGATCTCTTTGGGCACTTTTATTCCAGATTCAACAAAATACACGGCAAGCCTGAATATATCCTTTTCCTCGTCTCCTGTACGCCTGAATCGCTTCAGCCTCGTGATTGTATGCTTGCACAGGAACCCGTCACCAAGATGCAGGACTGCAGGCCTCTTTTTTGCAAGAACTTCTCCTGAGGCAGGGCTGACTTTGAGGTTATCCCGGCAAAACCATTCTCCTTCCTTCCTGAATCCATGGCCCTCCAGAGTCCAGCTCACGAGATCAGCCAGAATATCCTGGTTTTTTGCACTGCCCGTATAGCTTTCTAGAGAAGTTTTGAGAAATGCGGTGAGATCTTTTATGCCCCCTCTTTCGAACTCATATACTCTGCCAAGGTACTTGGATACTTTTTGGACAACTTTCTTGCCTTTCCATCTGTTCTCAACAACATAGGCGTAAGGATAGGACTTTCCACTCTTATTTTTTATCTGCTTAATCCGAATAAAGGTCATGCTTTCTGAAGAAAGTTAGGCACTAATAAATCTAGCGGTTTTCAGGGCAATCAGAGCGCTTTCTCTAGATCTTTTGCAATCTTTTCTCCCATCTTCTGGACCCTCTTGGCTGCGTTTGCTATTGCCTGCCTTGGGGTGACAGAATCATGGGTCTCGACGAGAATTCTTGGATTACTGAACAACGGATGGTCAACTCTGTAGGTTGCGGTCTTGATATGGCTATCCTGGTTCAGCTCATCCTTCAGGACAGTACAGATGGCATGATCCCCTCCAACCAACTCAAAGACAAACCTCTCTTTTTCATCCTCGATGACTTTTATATCCATGATCTTGAAGAACTCTTATAGTCTTTAAAAACTTTGCTGATTTGGCTCAGTAGCAAGTCAATCGGCAGTGGCTTGCAAGCGAGCAAGGCGAGCTTGCTCGCTAGCCACCGGCTCGCTTGTGCTTCTATCGGTGCATGCTGACACCCCCGAGGGGGCAACCCTCCGTCAGCACTGCTTATCTGGGCAAGGAAGCTCGCTGAAGGGATGCCGGACTTGCTACTGAGCCTGATTTTCAGATATTTACCTCAATCTCTCGACGCTGAGCTTTCTGGAGGCGGAGCCATATTGTTTTGATGCGGCATATCCTTCTTCGATGGCCCTGCATGGTGTTTTTTAGCGGCAGCTCGCATTTGAATTCATGGGTGACAGAAAACCCCCTCTTCTGGATAAAGGATGTAAGGTAGCTCAGAGTCTCACTTTTGTGGAGGCTGTAGACAACTGGGGCAAGTTTCATAGCCTTTTCAAGGAACATGCAGTCTACGTGGGCTTTTTTTGTGCCAAAGGGCGGATTTTGCAGAATACATTCTGCGCTGCCATCAAACTCCTCGATATTCGAAGTAATCCAGTCTATCTTTAAACACAATCCCTCACTTTCCAGGCTTTCCTGATTGGATCTGGCAAGTTTCATGGCCTCAGGGTCTTTTTCTACTGCTGTTACCCTTGCTCCTAAAAGAGCGACTCCGATGGCGAGAATACCTGTTCCTGTGCCCAGATCTATCACTTTTCCATTGAGGTCTCCTAGCTGGAGGCACTTGAAAAGCAAATCAGCTGCATTTTCACCATCAATGCTGTACTGCTCAAGGCTCACTTTTGGGTTTGAGAAGCCTTTTAGGCGTGAGAGCACTATGGCTAGGCTAGATTTTGTGAATTTTTGATGCATTTTTGCTCTGTAAACACTCACTTTTTATGAAGCTTTTGTTTATTTTATTTTGTTTCAATATGGAATAAAAATATCAACAGTTCCAATTTAATGATGTATACTCTATCTCCTTGCTTAATCCCTAGGTTTTTGCTTTTACGGTCTTGTATGGCCCTCACTTTTTTAATAATTTATGTGAAATAGCCGGAATTTTGGTCTTGTGAGTGCATAAAATGGGGTTTTTGGAGGTTGAAACTCCCTTTTTTGGCTGGGGGAGCCAGCTTAATCACTCTTTTTTGTCTGTTTTGCTCTCACTTTGTGCCCCCTACCCCTATTTGGCATCTGGTTTTGGGATTATCAAGCCACAACTTTTTTATTGAAAATTCGGGGTTTAAGACGCGGGTTTTAGCCCGAATTTTCAATCCACAAAAATCCTTGGATTTTTGGGACGGAAAATTGCTTTTCAATTTTCCTGTCCCGAAAACCGCACGATCAAAAACCCCGGCCTTTAGGTCGGGGATTAGTGCGGTTTTCGTTATAAAAAATATGTTGAACATATGTTGAAAAAATTGGGTAAAAATTTGAAAAATTTTGATCGCTTCTGAGCATAATTTTTGAACGCGCGTCGCTTTGCGACAGGCTGTGTTCAGTTAAACTGTTTTCTTATTATAGTCCTGAGATGGTCTTATTCTATTCCCATGATTCTATGGGACTATCAGCAATTGTCGACGAAAAATTGTCTGTTTTCATTCCCAAATTAGTCTTAAAATAGTCCTATCTTATTCCCAATTTTAGTAAATTATTTAAACTTCAGTGATTTAGGGGGAAGTATGGTGCTGTTTGATAGACGCTTCAGAGAAATCCATCATGCGCTATCGGCATCTTTTGGGAACGTGAAAGGGGATATCCTAAACGTTTCTTCCTGGGTAGAATTTCTGAACCAGCGGCTCCAGGAACAAGAGCTTGTGATCGAGGAGCAAAGGAGATGGCTGTATGAGCTCAGGCTCCAGATTGGCCAGGACATGGCTGATGTGAAGGCGCAGCTCCGATGGATGCCGAAGAGCAGAGAGGAGCTTAAGGAGATTGTTGATCTCCACTATAGCCTGGAGGTTGTTGGAAAAGTGAGGGAGCTGTCTGAACGCCTGCAGAGTCTGGAGGCAAGATCTCCAAATGAGGAGCTAAAAAGCCAGATTTTGGCCTTAAAAGAGCGTTTGGAAGGATTGCCGAAGCCCAAAAAGGCCAATTTCAAAGAAAAACTGCTGAAAAAAATATCCCAAAATTCCAAGGACTACATCAAAGGCATCGTCCTTGGAATGATCCGCAAGTATGAAAAAATCGGGGCATTGCAGCTTAGAGAGATGGTTGTTGAGGAGCAGGGGCTGTGCTCGAAATCAAGCTTTTACAGGATTCTTGAGGAAATTGAGGAAATGGATGAGATAGAGATTTTGCAAAAGGGAAGGCAGAACTTTTATGCTGCAAAGGGTGTTGCCAAACATGCTGCCTTGAAGTAACTTGCCCCTAAAATTTATCTTTTTTGACCATTCTGCTGCTGTTTTTCTGTTGTCTGTCGAAACTTATTTAAACACCGGAGTTGCCTACATACTCATGGCCTGGTTTTTTAGGAACAAGGACTCTTTAAGCCTGACTGTGGTGTATAGCCGGCTTAAGAAGGCATTCAGCAAGATACGCATGGAGTTAAATGACCATCTGGATGCAATTAATGCCAATACCAATGAGATCCAAAGCAATTACGAATATCTTTGCGAAATAGATCGGAAGGCCGAGAAGCTGTCTGAACGGATAGATGAAATAAGCCTGTTTTTAGGCCTAAAAAGGCCTGAAAAAACCTTCCAGATAGGACCTTTGACGCGGAATGAGCAAGAGGTCTTTATGGGCCTTTATAGGCTTGGAACTGAAAAGGAGTACACAACCTATCCTGAGCTTGCCAGGAGACTTTGCCTCACTGAAAATCTTGTGACGAATTACGTCACTAACCTTATTGAGAAAGGAGTCCCACTTGTCAAAAAGTATCAGAACAGCACGGTTCACATCAAGCTTGATCCTGAATTTCGAGAAGCGCAAACAAAGCAAAACATTGTGAAGGTGCATGAATCCCTTAATAGGTTCATTGAACAAGATGACTAAACATTTAGAGGACTAAACATTTTAATCAATGCTTATATATTTTAATCCATTATCTGGCTGGTTTTTGATAGTATTCTTTTGTCTTTGCTTAAAGTTTTTTGATTTAATAAGCCTCACTAACAAAACGCAACATAACTACTACTTCTGTTGTATTTTTGATGCTATTTTTTATCAAAACACAACATTTAATAACAACCGTTGCGTTAATTTTGAAGAAAAAGAGGGAAGAATGGCAAAAAAATTCAATGAGTATTACCTCAACTGGACTGAGATAAACAATATTATCCGGGCTGCAAAAAACCTCAAGGAAAGCAGTGTCCTGAAAATCCTTGCCAGGACAGGCATGCGGAGGTTTGAGCTTGCTGGCATAACTGTTAAGGATATAGACTTTGAGAGGAAGAGGATCTTTATCGCAAAGGGCAAAGGAGGCAATGAAAAAGATCCAAAATCCAGAACTGTTCCTATAGACGATGATACACTCCAGACCCTTAAGTTCTATCTCGGCTCGAGAAAGGCAGGCTTTCTGATTCAAAGCAATAAAAAGGGCTTTGATGGGCTATCTTTAAGCCAAATAAACCGGATTGTGGCAAATTGCGCAAAAAGGGCAGGCATTCATAATCCAAATCCAAAAATTAAACACATGAACCCTCATATCTTTAGGCACAGCTTCTCCAGGCTGAGCCTGGCTGCAGGCATACCGTTTAACATGGTCCAGAAGATGGCAGGCCATGCTGATGCCAGGACAACACTTCAGATGTACGGGATACCCTCAATAACTGATACACAGAAGCTTTATGAAGAGAGGCTGACTGATCAGTTCACTAAACGGCCAGAGCCAAGAAGTAAGAAACTGAGCGATTTTACTGCTGAGCAGAAGGCGTAAAACATCAAAATTTTCACTTTTGAGTTAATCTATAAGTTTTTAAAGAAATCCCCAGTCGCTTTCTTATGGCTCATGCCCAATGTCCTTTTTGTTATGAAGGAGAGGTTGTGATCGATAATGCAGATGCAAAGCACTTTTTCTGCTCGCGTTGCTTGCGTAAGGTTGAGGTTAAACCCCATAAGGAATATGCTTCTGGCAGTTGATTAGCTTTTGGTTCAGACACATTTGATACTTTTGCTTAAATCCTCTGAGAGCTCTAAACTGCCAAATTTTGAACATCTATCTTTTCTTTGACTTGCATCATCACCCCTGTTTTTTCTCAAGAATCCTGCAGAAAATAAGCCTTATATCGTTGTCTCACCTCTCTGTTCTTTGTTGATGTTCCTGGACTTTCATTGCGTTTTTCTTGATTTTGTTACTATTCTAAAATTAAATAAGTTAAAAATATTTATATCCTCTAATGGCTTAATAGTCTATAAACTATATGTTTTGTAATATCTTTCCTAAACTCTATTTTGAAATGGATGATACTTATTTTCATTATTGAAAATAAACCGTCTATGTTTTTCGAAGCTTTCTTTTTTCCAAAAAGTGAGAGTTCAAAGAGCAAGATATACAAACCGGATACAGACTGGCTTGCAGGAGATTCCTGCGAGGCATTTGCTGGAGACAGGCGCAAGGACGGATATCTCAAATTTTTGCTAATCAGGAGCGCATACCCTCTTGCGGACATGGATGCCATGGATGCCATGGACTCTATGGACTCAATGTGAATGTGTGGTTAAGCCACTATTGGGCATCCTTCGGCTGAGTAAAGCTTAAGTCCTGATAGCTTTCCTAACGAATGAGAACTTCCACGAAAGTGAGAACTTGGAGACCCTTGAATCCGGGCTCTGCCTGGATCCTGGCGTTTTAGGGTTAGGCACTAGGAAATGGAAGAGTTTTAATGGTTTTTCATACAGCACAAGAGAAAAGTGAGTTTAGTACGAGGATATCCTCCTTGGCTGTTCTTATTGAACATTCGCTGGGTGGAAACCTTGGTCTTCAGGCCGGGGATTAGCGTGGTTTTCGTTACACCCATAAGAAGTCCAAATTTTCATACATTGACTGCTTGGGGGCTATACCGAGTGTGGTTAGAAATATAAAGTAGCCAGTCTCAAAGGGGTATGGTGAACCCTATGAAACTGAGCTACCATCAGAAGTATAACCAGCTACTACAAAAATTTTCCGCTTTTCAAATATATAGATTTGTGCTTTCCCTTGCTGAAAAGCAAGGGAACCCCTATCCTATCAAAAGGAGAGGCAGAAAACCTAAGCTGCAGCCTTTCGAATATGCGGCTTATATGGCATATATGACCCTTATGAAAGGGGCACCATTCCGAACGATGGAGTTTGAAAGCGAACTCTATACTGATAAGCATATAGACCACTCTACTTTTGTTGTTAATTTTGAGAAAATTCCTGTTGAATACTATTTAGGGCTCGTTGAAGAAACCGGGGCTTCTTTGGATAGGCTTCTGGAATACTCTGACCAATATGTTGTGGATTCTACGGCAGTTACCTCTAATCTCAGATTCGAGACTGAGCAGAAGGGAATAGTCGTCGAAGAAAGAATAGAGTTCAGAAGCCATATAATAGCCTCAATCCACCTTCAGAACAACTGCGTCTGCGTAAAGAAGGTATTGCCTACGACAAAGTTTGTTGCAGATTGCGAAGCTGCTAAAGTCATGCTTCGCAATAGTGGCATTAAGGATGTTGATTTGCATGGAGACAGGGGATATGATTTCGAGCGGGTTTATGAATCCTGCTACCGCAATAATATCAGACCGAATATTCGCCCTAGGGAGTATACAGTGGCCGAGCATAGCTGTAGGCTATTAGGGATAACGGAATATGATGACGCAGCAAGGAAGAGGTATAGGGGCATAATAGAGGTTGTATTTGGCGGATTAACCAATGCAGGATTAATGACTACAAGACTTAAGAAAGAAGCAAAGATATTGTCATATTGTGCCATCATTATCTTAAGGCACAATATCCTTAATATAGCAAGAAATCTTGCTATATCATTTGAATTATTAACCACACTCGGGGCAACCCCCTTGTCGCTCTGCTGTCTTATTTTAAGGTGGCTCACGAGAGGGCGCTGCATGACTTTTCAATGCGACCGATTCGCAGGGCTGCAAGCCCTCCTTAAGGCGCGTGTTAACGGAGCGAGCCGTTACCCTCAAAACCTTCCCAGCACTTCCCTGACTCTCCCCCAAGAAATAGAAAGATATATAAACCAAAGTAAACATCGGTTAACTATGATAAATATATATAAACTAAGGTTAACCAATCTCCAGCAGGAGATTTTAAGGCTGCTTTTCATAAAGGCAGGAACTGCCTTAAACCAGAGGCAGATATCAAGAAATCTTCAGGTAACTGCTCCAGCAGTAATGAAGGCCCTCCCCCGGCTCCAGAAAGAAAACACAATCAAGATTCACCAGGATAAAGAATCAAAAAGGCTGTCTATTGAATTAAACAGGGATAACCGCAGAGTAATGCAGCTAAAAAGGGCAGACAACTTAAAACTGGTCTATGAATCAGAATTGTACGAGTTTCTGGAGAAAGAATTTGCCGGTGCAGCCATAATCCTGTTTGGAAGCTATTCCCGGGGAGAAGACATCATTAACTCAGACATTGATATTGCAGTGATCGGGAGAAAAGACAAAGAAGCTGATGTAGCTAAATTTGAGAAGCTTCTGGAAAGAAGGATAAGCATCAGTTTTTACGAGTCATTTGGAAAAATACATAAGCACTTAAAGGAAAATCTCTGCAATGGCATTTTACTTGCAGGAGGGGTTGAGTTATGAGTGCAGTAAAGGGATTTGATGAATTTATCAAAAACAGGATTGTCAAGCTGCAGACTCCGGACAAGTCAAGAGCAGAGTTTTTAATCAAGGAAGCTGAAAACTCTTACAAGCTGCTGTTGGAATTAATGAAGAAGATGCGATTAGATGATGATAAGGCGAACATGTTTGTCAAATCATGCTACGATATCCTCATGGAGCCGATAAGGGCAAAAATTGGGAGAGTAAGCGGGATAAAGGGGGAGGTGTACAAATGAGCATACAGACGAAACGGCTTCAGGGCAAGGTGGCAATAGTTACAGGATCGAAGAGGGGCATCGGGAAGGGAATCGCAGTTGCCTTTGCAAAGGAGGGGTGCGCTGTTGTTGTGAGCGACCATAAGAAAACTGATGATGTGAACCTAACTCTTCAGGAGATTGAACGCTGCGGAGCAGAGGCGCTCTTTGTTAAGGCTGATGTTTCGAAAGAGAGGGACATCAAGGCCCTTGTTGAAAAAACAGTGAAGAGGTTCGGCAAGCTCAACATCATGGTGAATAATGCAGGGATTGCACTCATGGGGAGCGTCGATGCAACTACAGAGAAAGACTGGGATAAGGTCATGGATGTGAACCTCAAAGGAGTCTTTTTCGGCATGAAGCACGCTGCGAAGCAGATGGTGAAGCAGGGCAAGGGAGGGAGGATCATCAATATCTCATCAATAGCAGGCATTGTCGGCTTCCAGGGCGCAAGCGCATACTGCGCATCCAAGGGAGGGGTAACCGAGCTTACACGCGAAGCTGCCTTAGATTATGCAAAGCATAACATCACGGTGAATGCCATCAATCCCGGAGTGATCCAGACTGACATGACAAAGCCGATGCTCAAGGATAAGGCAATGGCAAGGATGTTCCTGCAGAATACCCCTGTTGGCAGGATCGGAAAGCCTGAAGATATCGGGAATGCTGCGTTGTTTCTTGCCCTGGATGAATCCAGCTTCATAACCGGCCATAACCTCGTGGTTGACGGAGGATGGACAGCGAAATAGGCTACTGGAGCTTTTTCGCCTTCCACAACGCCACTTTTTCACCAATACGGAGAGGGTAGCGGGAGACAAAGCTTCCCCGGTTGACGGCAAGCTCGACTCTTCCGAAGTCATCAGGCATGATCAGTTCTCCCTGGCTGTGAACTTCTCCGAATGTTGAGGCAAACGGCAGTGAGATGGTTTTATACTTGAGCCTGACATTGATGTGCTGGCCTTTCTTCAAACCCAGCCTGGCAAACTCCTTCTGGAGTAGGTTCAGGTGGGCACTGCCGAACTTGTTGATGTAGATTAGCTCTGCCGAGATCATGCCATTTTCATAGACCGCTTCAGGATAAGGCGGAGCTGCAAGTTTCTTTAACTCCCTGCCAAGCCTTTGCAGCTGAAAGCCTTTGGAGATATGGGCTGCTGCAGGCGCAAAGATATCCCTTCCATGGAAGACAGGAGAGATAAGAGGGGCCATCACACTCCTGTTTTCGATCTCGTACGATTTTACAATGCCGCCAAGAAACCGGCATGCTGGCAACAGGACGCCATTGTCTGGCCCAATCAGGACGTCTCCTCTTCCTGTAAGGATGGCAATCGGCTTTCGGGCTGTGCCGACACCAGGATCAACGACAACAACATGGATAGAAGGAGGGAGGGATTGCGCAGCCTCAAGCTCCTTTGCTGCGCTTCTCAGGTCAAAATCCGGAATGCCATGCGCGAGGTGAATGACGCGGGCCTTTGGATTGATAGATGCAATGACTCCTTCCATCACCCCAATCCCGTGCGTACCAAGGCCGAAGTCAGTAATCAGTGTGATGATGCTGCTGAGTTTTGGGATGGCGCGCTTAGCGGCTCGGCGCTTCTTAGTTGCTCTGTGTTTCCTTGCTCGGGCTGCTTTTTTAGCTGCCGTCATGCCTTTGCCTAGGGCAGTCATCTATTTAAAGATAGCGAAAAGGACGGCTTCCCTGAAAATCTCTTCGAGGTTGCCATCGGAAATGCCAAGCATTTCCGGGCGCTCCTTCGGAGCACGTCGGCTCGGCTGCGCATATGACTGGAGTGACTGACATTCCCCGAATGGGGCAACTCCCTTGTCAGCGCCATGTCTTTACGTTTAAGAGCCTCGCAAAAATGACGGCAACTACATTTTCAGGGAAGCCGAAAAGGCCAAAAGGTTTTTAAAAGATGCAGAAGCCTTAGGATGGATGAACGAGCAGCAAGCCATAGAACTCCTGAAGAAATATTCCTCAGACGATGGAGCCTTCAAAAAAGTATTGGCTCATGTGCAGGCTGTCAAGAAGGCTGCATTGCGGATTGCAGACAGGATTCCAGGCACTGACAAGGAGTTCATCGCTACCGCTTCCATTCTCCACGACATCGGAAGGTTCCAGTTTCCACCAGGCTCTAAGAATGCGATCCAGCACGGCATAAAAGGAGCTGAAATCCTGAGAAAAGAAGGATTTCCAAAGCATGCCCTGGTGGCAGAGCGCCATATCGGAGTAGGCATAAGCAGGAAAGACATCAGGGAGCAGAATCTTCCTCTCCCTGATAAAGATTTTCTTCCAATAAGCAAAGAAGAAAAGATCATAGCCCATGCAGACAACCTTATTTTTGGGGATAAGGAAGGGACATTGCAGATGGTCATTGATCGGTTTAGAATGGAGCTGGGCGAGGAGTATGCCGAGAGGGTCAAGCGGCTTGCTGGCGAAGTAGAGGGCTGGCAGAGAGACTAGTTATTTCCGGGCTCAGTAGAAAGCCAGTCGGCATCGAGCTCGCTTGTGATTGAATCTATGTTTGCTGACATCCCCGAAGGGGCCTACCCTCTGTCAGCACTGCTCATGACTCCAAAGAAGCTCGCAGAAAGGATGCCGGACTTTCTACTGAGCCTTATTTCCGCAGATTGCGTTCCCTTACATAAGGCTCATGGAGCGGGATGTCCGAGTCGTCAAGCTCATACACCTCTTCAGCCTCCTTTTTGAGCTTCTTTCTCTTTTCATCCATGTTCATCATCTCCTGATGATTCAATTAATGATTCTGCATCGTTTGTGAGTAATCTATTGATGGATGCTGCATCATTGGCTGGCCAGGGCCTGCCAAGACAAGGTCCTCTTCGATCTCCCATCTCCGGCCAACAACCATATACGAAACAAACCCCGCAACATAGAAGAGCGAGGCGATCCCAAAAAAAAGGACAAGATAGGCCATCACGAAATACTGGCCTGAAGCCCACAGGCTCGGGATCGCGCCTTGCGGATGAGTTGCGTAGATCAGCAATGTTCTCAAAAAGATATAGACATACACTGCAACAAAAAAGTCAAAGACCCAGAGCGAGATATCCAGGACCCTCTTTTCTGCAGGCCAGTAGGTGCTGACTAGGGGGGCTGCTGCGAGAAAGAAAAGCGAGGCGAAGAATGCTGTCTTCAGCGGAGGGATGCTGGCGCCAAAGAGCTGATGCGTCTGGATATCAACTCCTATAAGGCTGCTTCCCACGATGGCGTCTGTGGAGATTGAGCTGATAGAGAAGATTGGGCTGAGGGCAAACGTCGCTAAGGATGCAAAGAACAGGCCAAAAAGCCAGAGAGGGATGGGAGGATGCTTGTTGCGATAGGCGCTCCACCAAAGATATGCCGGAACCCCAAGGACAAAGGCGAGAAACACCACATTAAAAAAGTATGCCCAGATAAGGAGCACAAGGTTCATGGGGCCGCTCACGTAGGCTGTATCTGCTGAGAATCGGGAGAGGATGCTGCTGTGGCCAGGGCCAAGGATTTCTGCATACAGGGGGTTTTCAAGGCCGGTGATGTAGGGGATGAGATAGATGCCGCCATCAACAAGGAGGTGAAGCACCAGCATGCCTGCCAGGCCGAGCATCAGGGTGCGCCTGTTTGAGAATAGCCCCGTGAATTGCTCATAAAACCTCGTGGAGGCTTCTCCCACCCTGTAAAGGAAGGAGTCCAGCCTGAAGAATTCCCACTGGCGCTGATAGAGCGTGAAAAAGTAGAATAAGAGGGTGATGAGTAAGAGGGGGGCATCAACAGATAGAGATATCCACTCCATGAAAAAATTAAAGACAACAACGAAGAAGGCAAACAATGCAAGGAGGATCGCAAAGAATCTCTTCAGGAGCCCTGGCCCTGGAGCGATATGACTGCTCCACTCTGCCAGGACTGCCGCATGGATGAGCAGCAGCAGCGCTCCTATCATGATTGAAAGAATAGTGATTGTTGAGGCATGCTGGCTCAGGAAGCTGAAGAAGGCTCCAAACCAGAGCGATGAGGCCTGATCAGCAATAAAAATAAGGTTTTTCGCGGCAAGGAAAAGGTAGGTCATAACAAGAGTGAAGTCCAGAACCTTATTCCCCTCTCCAAACAAGATGGTGGTGAGGCTCGCCTTGTAGAAGAGGTAGACAACTGAGGCCCAGGAGAGGATCTTCTTCAGGATATCAAGATCGCCAGGAAGCTGGTGGGTAAAATCCAGGATATTCAAGGCTATCAGGAGTCCAAGGAAAAGCTCCTCAAGCCTGTGATGCCAGTCCATAAGGCCTTTGAGCTGAAGTATTATTTATAGATATCCTTCAGTTTGGGGCATTGAAAAGTTATGCGGAGCAATAATACAGGTTAGGGTTGCTGCCAATTTTGCGAGGCTCTATAAACTTAAGGAAGCGCAGCGGAGGGGGTTGTCCCTTACGGGCGAGGTGCCGCTCTTTGCTGAAAACATGAAGAGCCGAGCTGCTCCGAAGGAGCGACCAAAAATGCGAGGCATTTTTGAGCACGGCGGCAACCGCTACAAAGCAACCTTGCCATGTTACCAGCAAAACAGCAACAATTAAATATCCTGCAGACATAGATATCGATATGAAAGCCCAGATCAGCTTCGAATACATCATTATCGCAGGGCTTGTGCTTGTGATGGTCATCCCGTTGTTCTTCTACAGCCTGAGGGAGACTGAAACAGCACTCAGCTCCAATAAGGCAGGGGATGCTGTTGAGGTCCTGGGCAGAACTGTGGATACTGTTTATTCAATCGGGCCGGGAACAAGGCATTATGTTACGGTTGACCTGCCCAAAGGAGTAACCTCAGTTTCTGTGCAGAACAAGAGCGTAACCCTGAAGGTAAAACAGTATGGCGGCATTGCTGACGTCTTCGCAGACACAAAGGCCCCATTAGTGGGAAGCTTCCCCATCAATCCTGGAAGGCATACTATCCTGGTTGAAATGCTTGATTCAGGGTATGTTAGGATAGGATCGGCAAATGATACAATTGCTCCTCAGGTAACCTGGACAGATCCTTCAGGCCTGGTATGCAACAGGTATATTACGCTGAAGGCGCTTACGAATGAGCCCTCTGGCTGCAGGTTTTCCTCAATAGACCAAGGCTACGGCTCAATGCCAACTCCGTTTGCCGGCTCCTCCTTGACGCATGACTATATCCTAGGATTCCAGGATGAAGGAGACTATGCCTACTACATCCGCTGCATGGATCCATTTGACAATGTTATGCAGAGCTCAGCAGTCATGAGCTATGTCATTAATCTAAGCCTTTGCGGACTTTCAGGGAATGCTACAAATGAATCAATCCCTCCGAATATCAGGCTTTTGTTTCCCGGGAATGGCTATGCAGACACTTCAGGAAGCGTTGTGTTCTCGTATAATGTCACAGACCATTCTCCAATCAGCCACTGCAGGCTGATATTCAATTCCAGCATCATGCAGACCTCGTATTCTGTTGAACGGGACATTGCCCAGAATTTCACCCAGCCTGTTGACAAAGGATCATATCTCTGGAGCGTGAACTGCACTGACGTCTGGGGGAACCAGAACAGAAGCCTGTCCAGATTGTTTTCCACAAATTTCTCCCAGGACCTTGACATTCCTGTTGTCAGAAGCATTGCGCCTGCAAATAACAGCATCAGGAACTACTGGCTTGTCAGCTTCATCTATAATGTGACTGATGCTTCTTCAGGGATCTCCTCCTGCAGCGTCAATATGAGGGGGCTGCTGGACGCAAATTCCACCTTGTCCTGGAGCATTGCAAGCGCGCCTATTGTTGAGAATGCTTCCCAAAGCATTATTATGCCTTTGCTGAAAGGCAATTATTCATGGAATATCTCCTGTGTGGATGACAGCCTTAACGGAAACAAAGGAGTTTCTGAAAATAGAAATCTCCGCATCAACATCTCTGCAGGAGAGGAAGCTTTCCTGGACAGCTGCTCAGGATGGTGCGGCTACAGCGGCTTGCGGGATGGAACATGCGAAAATTCTGAGAACAAGTGCGCGGATAACTGCGGGCTTCCCTACTCCTCTTCCCATGACTGCTACGCAGGCCAAAATGTTTCGCAAACCTACTGCAACACAGGAGGGGCAGAGGCGGATACCTGCTGCTGCATCGCGTAATGGCAGTCAGGATAGTTTGTTGGCTTCGGTTTTTGTAATGGGGCCCAACAAAAAAAGAGGGTTCCTAACAGCTGGACTCTCGAACAAGGAAGATGAAAAGACAAACAGCAAAGCTTCTCCTTTTGGCAGCATTCCTCCTTGGAGCTGTTATCCTTGTTCGGTTGCAGCAGATGCCCGGGCCACAGTATGTTGGCCTTGCAGCAGAACATGGCAGTGAGCATGGCAGCGATATAGCATGCGCTGATCTGCAAAGCTGCTGCAGGCAGGGAGGAGGAGTATACTGTGCCTACACTGATGATAGAGTGGATGAGAACGACGGAGTGGACGAGAAATGCTGCAATCCTGGAGAAAGCTGCTCATCGTTATCTATAGGAGTTAAGCTATCTTCCTGCAATGCTGCCGATGACACTGCATGCCCTAAGAAATGCCCGGGAAGAGAGGCTTATAGAGGAATTGACCGCTGCTGCAGAATAGACGATGTCTGTGGCAATGAAGCTAATCATGGTGCTGCTGTCTGCGCTCAGGATATAAGTGATTGCAAGAATCCCTGCAAAGGGGAAAAGAGGATATTGAGGACAGATTTCAGGGGTTTAAATATTTGCTGCGATGCTGATGAGAGATGCAGCCATAATACCGGAGCTGCGGTTTGCACAGGAGATCCCAACAAAGGATGCCAAAGAGACGAGACAAGATGCGACTCAGATCCTGATGGCGGCACACGCCAATCTAGAAATTTTGGGACGATGGATGACGATGAAGGATACTTCCTCTGCTGCAGCAGAGACACTCCTGTATGTGTTTCTGGAAGCGCAACCTCAAATGGAAGGCCCAACTGTGTTCGAAGAGAGGATTAAGGAAAAAAGGCGTGTGACACAAATGAGAAACTTACCTTGGATTCCCAATATAATCAAAATTTAAAGTAGAATCAGGGCCGTAGAAATCCCTCACTATCCTATCGATAACATGCTCAATCTCTTCAGGCTTCATGGATCCATACGCAGTAAACCCATAAGAGTCCAATAGTTTTCTGTCAGCATCAGAAAATCCGCCTTCCATGAGATCCCGCCGGACAACCTCCCGTATTCTCTTCTCTTCGGTTCTTTTTGTTTCAATCCCTGAGCATGCAGCCAAGCCTGCAATGCCAGCAACAGCGGGAGCTGCCTTTATGAGAGTACTCAAGAATTGCCTTCTGTCCGGGGTTTCCATAGGAAGGTATAAGATAGGTTTGCCTATATAAATGTTTCTATTTTAACTACTATATAGGGAGTACTAATGATGTGGCTCTTCAGCAAGTGAAACCGCACCCAGGAGCCAGGCCGTCTTTGGAGAGAGGAGACGGATCAAAAACAGCAAAAAATCGGTGGCTTTATATATAATGGGCTATATTCTCCTATAGGTGATACATAATTGCACCGACAACGATACAAATAGACAAGTCCACCGTTAAGTCTCTGAAGGCGGTACGGGAATACCCCCGGCAGACGTATAATGAGCTGATCAAGCAGATGCTCAAAGTCTTCGACACTGCAAGGAAGGGAAACCAGTATGACGAGTTTTTGCATAAAATCCAGCAGCCCAAGATGAGAGAGTTATGGGATAACGCCGAAGATGAGGCATGGGAACGTGCTTAAATCAGGCGATGTGGTTCTTGCAGATATCCAATTTACCGATACCTTTGAGATAAAGAAACGGCCTGCCCTTGTTCTGTTTGAAGAATTTGGCAACGTCGTTGTTGCCGGAATCACGAGCAACACTGGAATGAAAGGCGTTTCTGTAACGAAGAAAGAGGGAGCGATAAAAGACAGCATCATAAAACTCAATTATATTTTTACTATTTCTCATGCAATGATTGAAAAGACGCTGTTTTCTTTATCAACAGGCAAGAAGAAAGAAGTGTTTGATGTGCTGGTTGGAAAACTTGATGCATTGCGATGAGGAGGATTTGTCTCAACGGATCGATCCCTGCAAAACACATACTTGCGGACAAAAGAAAAATTAATACAAATAGGACTAAAACAACCAAGATGAAGCAGCAGACAGCCAAGCTTATTCTCCTGGCAGCGTTCCTTTTCGGAGCTGTTGTCATCATACGATTGCAGGAGGAACCCTCTTCGTCATTTATTGGCCTTGCAGCAGAACATAGCAGTGAGCATGGAAGCGATATCGGATGCGCTGATCTCAGGGACTGCTGCACAAGGAGCGGAGGCACTTATGCTGCATTTGGCTATGATCCAAGTCGTCACTCTGCCATGTCCAGATATCCGAGAAAGGATGAGAAATGCTGCAATCCTGGAGAAACCCCTTATGAGGCTGAAATCACGGTGTTCGGATTTGGCTGGAGGGGGGTTCTTTGCAACGCCGCATCGAATTGCCAGAGCAAATGCAAAGGAATCCAGGGAAGCGCAGCAGGGGATAGAGGAAAGCAGTTTTTAGAATATGCGCGCTGTTGCAGGACTGATCAAACCTGCTTCGGCGAGCCTGCCTATGGAACTCCAGTCTGCAGTGATCTTGATCCGAATGACCCCAATGAGAGATGCCAGACTCCAGTAACCTGCTCGGGAAAAGAAGGGGGGCATGGAGTTGATGTTAGGGGTGTGACGCTTTGCTGCAGCGCAGGCGCAAGATGCCTCCATACTAATGGTTTCCCAATATGCAGCGGAGGCTGCAGCCCTGAAACTGAGATCGAATGCCCCTCAGCTAACCGGAGATATGGAATAACAGATGAAGAGAGGAGTTTTAGTATCTGTTGCAATAAGATTGAGGAATATTGCATACCAGGATCGCAAACAAATGAAGGCAGACCGTTCTGCATAGCGTATCAGTAGGGGGGAACAGGAGACCAGCGCTGAAGGGAGTTCAGGAAATCATCGACAAATAGCTTATCTTCCATGGCTTTTTGATAGCTTTCATACCCAGCTTTCTTAGCAGCGTCGCTCAGGATTCTTTTCTCAAAATCATCCATGCAGCCTTTTCTTGCATACTCCTGAAATGCTCTGGCTGCTTTCTGAATATCCTGCTCTTGGGCTATTGTTGATTCTAGCGATGCGGGCTGCTCGACTCTGGTTGGGGCGGCGCATCCGCTGAGCATGGAAGCAGCTAATGCAACATACAAAGGGAGTCTTTTAACGTGAATCGCCATACTGGAGTATAAGGCATATCCCCATATATAAATCTTTCTATTTTAACTACTTAAAAGAGGTAATAAGATACAGGCCAGTTCGCCTAAACCCACAGCAACATTTTTATAGAATGCTTCTGCCTTAAACTGCATGCCCAAAGCCCAGATGCAGGCGTTTTCCTATGTTCTCATAGCTATTGTCGCATTAGGCATCCTGATCACATCGTATAGCCTGACCATAGGTTTTCGTGAGAAGCAGTGCATTGCAGAGCTGACTTCGTTTATTACATCAAATTGAAGCGAAGCCGAGAGGGTAGTCTAGAGGCGGGGCGGCCGTTTCGTTCATGCGAACAAAGTAAGCCATCAAGAAAAATAAGAGAAGTGGAGATAAATTATCTTTTTTTCTTTTTGTATTCTATCCAATCATGATTAGATACTGCAACTTTATCTGCTAATTGGAAAATGTGTGCATATACACTTGCGGGAACGCCTTCACTTCTATGATTTATAATACAGTCCTCTATTAAACTTAAATAATCTTTATACTCGGGATATTGATTAATAAACTTCGTCACAAATTTTATACTTTCTTTATGATGATTTTCTTTATCGATAATCTTACCCAGATCATGTAACCAGCCAGCCAGTATAAAAACTACAGGATCTAAATCAGTGTTTTTGATCATACCTAAACAAGCATCAACAACACATTGGCAGTGTATCCAATGCTTTTCATCATCCCACTCATTTTGAAAGAATGTTTTGACACTTTGCTCTGCTCTAATCTGTTTTAATAGGGACATGTATTTTACCTCCATATAAGCGTGCTATCCTTTTTTGCCGAGTAGCCAAGACGTCTAAAAATTCAGCAAAGGGTTGTTTGCCATAATATCTGCTACCCTGGATAAAATCAAATATAGATTGACTTCTTAATAACCTTAATTCTTCATTATATTCCATAGCTTCAGATACGAATCTTGCATATGCTTTGGATTCAGGATGTTTTTTAATAAAAGCAGTATACCTCTTTTGCGCGCTATACGCTGAAATCATTTTTTTTCTGTGTAAATCTTGCATTTTTTCATAAACATCATCTATTGATGTTTCCTCTGGAATATTTCGCATGGCAAACCTGTCTACCCAATCATCGGTGTATTGTTGGAGTATATCAATTAATCTAAATCTTGTTGAACCATTTTTACAAAACCATCTATCATCCCATTGACTAAACCATTGGGACCTTTCATTTGATTGATCTTTTTGTGCTAGTTGATGGCCTTGATGCATTAATGAATACATTCTTTGTTGATGAAAAAAAGATCTCCCACTGGGTACACATAATAATTCTACGGGAGTTTTTTCTAAATCTATCATTTTATCCATAATAAGAGACTCATAATCTAAATGTCTTTCCCACTTTTCCCGGTATCCCTCAATAGATAGATGATCTGACTTTAATAGTCTTTCTCTATGTTCGTTTTTAATGGCGATTAGGTTACTTACCGTCCCTTCTTGATTGAGATGATCAAATATTGCTTCTCCAACAAAAATGCCACCAAAGATTAGTTCAGTAATGGTATTATCAAAATGTAAATCATCATGAGGTAATTGATAATCGCTTACTATTTTAGGTCTATGAACTTCCAAAAACAGTTCTCTTGCTTTCATTTGATTTGCTTGCGGCGACTCTCTCATTTATATTTCTCCATAAATCTTTCAAAAAATCGTGATGTTTCTTGATCAAAACATTTGATCACTTGGATTGTTGCACTTAAATAATCCATCTCTGAATAAAATTTTTCTGATTTCATCCAAAAACGTCTAGCAATTTTTCTTTTGTTCCTAAAAAAAGAATTTTCGGGGGTTCTTACAAAATCTTTTTCAAAATCTCTTAAGGTGAATATGTCTCCAAATATATTTTCATCGTCCAATAAGAATGGGGGGAAAGTGTCTATATAGGCCCATTGACCTTCTTGTGTTTGCATCCAGTTCTCAGGTTTAGCATCTAAACCGACAATTTTATCTGATTTTGAAATAAAATTTAAAGAGTCATATAATAATTGTTCGTATATCGCCCTCTTTGCTTTTGGAGGGGCATCACTTTGTAGAAACTGTTCATAGTTAACGCCACCAATGAAAGATTGAGTGAGATAAAATAAATTTCCATCTCTATTAATCTCTGTGGGTACAGTAGTTAATGAAAGTCTAAGTTCGTTATGATATGCTTCTTGTAATTGAACTAATCTTGTGATTGTTTTATCATCAGCAACAAAAAAACCTTTAACAACTGTTTGATCAACTTTTCTGGGTACGCCATAGTTACCCCTAAATGTTCTTAATGGGAGGTACTCTTTGAATGGAAGTTCTCCATTTTGGGTCCTTACATCTTCAATTTCTACCATATCAACTAGATCTTCATTCATTTTTAAGTCTATTTTTAGTAATTTAGAAGTAGTGATTAAAATATGTTTATAAATGTTTGTTCTTTGTTTGGCTTGTGCTCACCAGTGATGTGCTACAATGCTCATTTTGAATAGACCCCCTATAGGTGGCATTGAAAAGTCATGCAGCGCCCTCTTGTGAGCCATTATAACGGAGCGGCGGCACAGCGACAAGGGGGTTGTCCCATCCGGGGAATGTCGCTATTCTGCTTGATTTGCACATGGCGAACTGCTCCGCAGAAGCGACCAAAAATGCGAAGCATTTTTGAGTACTGGCGCTGCCGAGCGAAGCGAGCAACTTTTCGATGCCACCCCCCTATAGCAACATTCTTATACTTCATTTCCAAGCAAAACAGATATGCCCAAAGCCCAGATGCAGGCATTTTCCTACGTTCTCATAGCTATTGTCGCATTAGGCATCCTGATCACATCGTATAGCCTGACCATAGGTTTTCGTGAGAAGCAGTGCATTGCAGAGCTGACTTCGTTTATTACAGGAATCCAGGCAGATTCTCCACGAGTGTCAAGACAGGCAGGGGCTGTCCTTGAGAAAAGGTATAAGGGATTTTGCGGAGCAGAGAGAGTCTACTTTGTTGATGAGGATATCAAGAACAGAGTGTTGAACAATCCTCCGTTTGCTCGTCTTCCGTTACTGGTTGATTCTCTTGCCTCTGACACTGGCAACAATATGTACATTGTCAAGAAAGGAAAGATCTTGGATCAGGTCAATATC
>Ga0209541_10005325_pt1 | contig 22514 bp, 23 predicted proteins | sample RifCSPlowO2_01_FD_184027 | JGI IMG/M metagenome (GOLD analysis project Ga0209541, IMG submission 184027) | Groundwater microbial communities from Rifle, Colorado - Rifle CSP2_plank lowO2_0.1 (SPAdes) (version 2) | ecosystem: Environmental > Aquatic > Deep subsurface > Groundwater | place...
GTGGACAAAAAGAAGAAACAGACAAAGGAAGAAGATTAATTGGTCATTCACAAAACAGAAAGCTGATAAAAAATTAGGGAAATATTATGTTTCATAATTAATGTGTCGAGGTACTAGCTATGGACAACCAGGTGCTGGATATAGTGTTGCTGCCAGATATTCAGCAGAAGAAAGTAATGCTTATGGAATCAAGCCACGCAAAAAAGTAATAATGTTTCTCGGATGCACATGTGGTGGTAATAGTCCTTGTCGCGGCACATGTCGAACACTCTTTACTGAATGAACACGAAACATTTAAAAACATCAATAATTCAGCAATCCTATGAATGATCAACCAGCACTTCCTTCTCAGCAACCACAGGCTCCAAAAGTGTCAGAAGAGGAATTAAAAAAGAAATTTGACAAGTTAAAGGGTCAATTAGAAAAATTCAAGAAAAAAGCTCTCGAAAATAACAAAGAGATCATTGGTATAGCTTTGTTGCCTCCAGAGAAGAAAGATGCGACGACGAACGACGTGCTCGTGCTCATTGATGACACGCAAGACTTGAAGGAAGACAAATTTCTCTTTAGAGATAAAGTAGCTTTATCCTTGGACAAGATCGCAAAAGAGATTGACAAAGATTTAAAGCCGCAAGCACTAATCTTGACAGAATTGCGTGAAGCCTGTTTCGATGGAAAATATGAATTGATTAATCTTATCTCCTATAGTTTCTTTGTCTATGATGTCAAGGATTTGTTAAGCGCATTGAAAGTCAGCGAGATTCACAGATCCATGGTCATTAAGAAATTTGAGAAATACGTTGTTAGTTACGTTGCGGTCGGGAGTTTATTCCGTGGCGATGCTAAGAGTAATGACATCGACATTGCTATAGTCATTGATGACACCGACGTCAAGAAAATGAATCGTCTCGAGTTAAGAGACAAGCTTGGTGCTATCATTAGAAGTATGGGGTATGAAGCGGCTACTATTGCAGGCGTGAAAAAAGAATTCCACATTCAAGTCTATATTTTGACAGATTTCTGGGAAGCAATCAAGGAAGCTAGTCCCGTCATCTTCACATTTTTGAGAGATGGAGTTCCACTATATGATAGGGGTATCTTCATGTCCTGGAAATTATTGTTGCAGATGGGTCGTATTCGCCCGTCGCCGGAAGCTATCGACGTCCATATGGATATGGGTTCTCGCTTGGTGGACAGAGCAAAAGGGACTTTGCTCACTATTGTCGGAGAAGATTTGTATTATGCTGCTTTAAATCCAAGTCAGGCTGCTTTAATGTTATATGGTGTTCCGCCACCAACACCTAAAGAAACCGTCAAGCTCGTCGAAGAGATTTTCGTGAAAAGAGAAAAACTTCTGGAGCAAAAATATGCTAACATCCTTGCGAATACAGTAAAGACACACAAAGACATTGAGCACGGTGTAGTTAAGGAGATCACAGGGAAAAAAATGGATCAAATGCTTACTGATGTTAAGGATTACTTGCAGCGCATTAAAAAACTATTCAGCCAGATTGAGAAGCAGACAGAAAAGAAATTTGTCCATGAGCTCTACGAAAGCTGCAAAAATGCAGTTGAAGAAGTGTTCGTGACGGAAAAGATGTCGAATGTGAAGCCTGAGCTTGGTCTTAAGCGTTTGGTGGACCAAGGAAAATTCCCGAAGAAGTTCTTAGAAGACTTTAAGGATATCATCAAGGTAAAAGATAACTATACGAAGATGAACAAGCACGAGATAGAGAAGGTTCGTCGTGAAACTGCGACATTCATCAGAGCAGTTGTGGAATATGTGCAGAGGAAACGAGGAGCTGAAGTGGAGCGCGCTCGCATCAGGATAAAATATGGTGAAAAGTTTGGAGACATATTCCTCTTGGAGTCTATTGCATTCATTATTGAAGACATTGATGCTGAAAAGAAAGAAGTTGCGAAAGCGAATCTCTTGCCAAATGGTGGTCTTGGAGAATTGCAGAAAAGTTCTTTGGAAGAGTTCGAGAAGGCGTTGGCTGAAGTGAAATTGCCGAGAAAAGTCTTCATCAAAGAGAAGATTTTTGAAGACTTGCGCAAATTGTATGGAAAAGACGTCGAAGTACAAGTCAGTGACTAATATTCATTCTCCCCTAGCTGCCGTTACTGGAACCAAGTAGGATGCATAATTAAGAGCATAATAACAAAATAGAGTATAAACGAAGTTAGTATAATCTTCCCTTTATGTTGCTCAAAAAAAGTCAATGACAACCACCTCCTTCTTTCTGTTCTTTAGAAGTCTCTGAAGAGGGTTTATGGTGCATTTGCATCATAATATAATGCATCAAGGGGCATAAGAGCAGTATAAACCAGAAGAGATACTTGTTGTTGGTGCCAAAAAAAGAAACTGCAAGCAAGAGAAGGATAGGAAGAACGCAGCAAAGCACCATGAGGAGATTATGATTTTTTAGGTTCATGTGTCTCAGTCTCGTCTCACGGTATTATTTCTTCTGGGATGATTAAGTGATTGATAAGCTAAGATTGCGAATATGACTAATATGCTTAATATTAGCCAAAATCCTAAATGATGAAAACTAGAGGAAGAGCTATGCATCATAGAGCAGGAATTTTGGGAGATCACAGATGTAAAAAAGAAGTTATTGCTCAGAAAGTTCACTACAAAAAACATAAGTAGCGCTCCTATAATAATTCCTGTCCATAACGATGACGTTCGCTCTTGCATAAAATTACCTGTGGTGGCTCTCATGTTCTTCTTGAGTCATGCCTTGTGAGCCAATCATGCCTTGCATCATGGCATCCATATTGCCTTCTTGCATCATTCCATCCATTAGGGTTTCACAGTCTTCATGCATGTCTTGCATAGTAGACATCATAGTTCCCATTTGCTGCATCATAGGTTGCGCCTGTCCTTGGTCTGCAGTAACCAGATTGTCAGTTCCTGTATAAAGTCCGACAAGTAATAAAATGCTTGTTACAGCTGCAAAGGGAAGCAGTTTATTTCCTTTTGATTTCATGTTAGATACCTCCATAAATTGATGTGTTTCTTTCACGAGTGTTGCTATATATCACTTGTTTATCAGACCGTCCAAGACCATTATGAGCAGCAATGTTCAAGTTTTTCCCTCAAGTGTTGTGTTTTTAATGATAAATTCTTTTTTTTGGGAAGAGATAAAAGAAGAGCGAAAAAGAAAATGGGGACTAAGACATAGAGTGATGAAACTATGAAATTTTTTGTAAGAACAAAGTAAGCGATAGATGTTCCTAGCAAGATAAGCAAAAGACTCAAGACAGGATTCTTTGATTGGAGTTGTTGTCTTAAAGTAAGTTTATACATAAGACCTGTAATGCTCTCTCCCATAAGGATGCCTAAAAGAGTAGTGTCTAGAGGGACAGCAAAAAAGCTAAGGATGAAAAGTCCTGTCCAAGTCAGAAAAACACTGGCACATAAAGCACAGAAAGAGAATGGAAGAAGTTTCTGCAGGGTTCTTTTGAAGAAGGTAAAGAGAAAGAAAAGAAAAACAATCATCAATAAGACAAGAGTAAGCATTGCCATCACATCCACGTTATCCCAAAGATAAGTAAAGAGAGCAGAATCATAATAATGCCACTAATTAGCTTCAGACGCTTGCCCTTGGTCAATTCTAGACGCTCAAGCTTCGCAACGACTTTTTTGTTGCCGGCTAAGATCAAGATAATAATTAAGGGGACAATAAACATAAAGTTGTAAATGAAGAGGTAGAATATCCCTTGGAGATACTGTGTCTTTACCAAAAGAAGGCTCATAATAGAAAGGTAAATGCCTGCTGTGCAGCCAAAAGAACAGATACCAACAAGAAGACCTACTAAAAATATTGTAGGGATGGTTGCTTGTTCTAGAAGACGTGCGATAGTGGGCTTGACAAACTTAGGCATGCCAAACGACCAAGTGTTTTTTCCATAATAGCTTATAATATTAAAAATTCCCAGAAGAAGAACTAAGAATGCTCCTATTTTTGCAGCAAAATGAGGATCACTTGAAAAGGTTACAGCGCGGAGGATGCCGATGCCGATGCCAAAATAAGCTAAGAAGATACCTATAATATAAGCTGCTCCAACTTTGAGAATGCTTGTGCGTGATCTTCTGAGAGTGAACAAAAAGGCAAGAAAGAAAAGAAGTACTGTAATAGTGCAGGGATGAACACCTGCTAAGAATGCGTTAAATACGACGAGAAAGAGGAATGAAGTTTGCCATGAGGAAGACGGCTTAGGAGTCTGTTGTTCAGTGCATTCTGCAAACGGCTTGTCTGTAGTGCAAGCTACTGTAGTTCCATCAGGAAAAAGAACAGTATATTCAGTTTCAAATGATTCCATAGAGTCTTGAAAGAGAACTAATTTTGGAAATTGTTGGTTGGGATATTGCTGGAAGAGTTGTTCAAGAGCTTCAAGAGGCACATGGCCTTCCAAGGTTAGATCATTAATGAGGGTGACCATATGCCCCTGAAGCGAATAGGGGATGTTGTTTGTTCGAGTAAAACTGTCTAATTCTTGTAATGCTTCTTTATCACTGAGAATGCTTTTTTCTAGAATGTCAGTTTCAGTTATGCCTTGCTCTGCGAGAAATGCTTTGAATTCTTTGAGATAAATACTGCAATGGCCGCAGCTCTCGCTCTTGTAGATCATTACAGTCGTTGCAGATACTGCTAGGCTTCCAGCAAGTAAGGAAAAAAAAAGAAAGAAAAAGAAGTTAGCTCTTTTCATAGCTTAACAACCGCCGACCATACCTGCAGAGGAAGAAGCAGAGGAAGAGTATCTTGTCGCTCCCTGTGCGCCAGCACCGTTTGCGCTTGGTTGTCCTAAATTTCCTACAAGATCACTTTTCATGCCGCTGATCTCGATAGCTTGGACTCCTGCTAATATAATGAGCCCGATCATGATAACTGCTATGATTGTTTCCTTATTCATTTAGCATCCTCCTACCATGCTCGGTGCATTGCTAGTCCTGCTGCTTCCTTTGCTTGCGGCTTGATCTGGATGCATGCGGGCCATCATGGCTTCATAACTTTCTCCACCATTGCTATTTGCAGAAATTTTTGTATTTCCTGTGCTTGCTCCATTGACTCCCAAACTATTCTTAAGGGAGCTGATCTGAACAAACTGGAAAACAGAAAAGACTACAAAGATCACTACCATACCTACTATCAATTTATTGTTCATTGTTGTGCCTCCTGAAATCTGTTCCATAATTGTACAAACACAGCAGCTAGAATTGCTGCCGTTAGAATGCTACTAAAAAATCCCAGAAAAAGAGAAACAAGGGAAGGTGTTGCTGCTGATATTTTGGTTAAATCTAAGCCATGAAACCAAAGGCTGAAAAATCGTACTGCTGCTTGCGGTGCTGCAAGAACAAAAAAAGCGCAGAGCGCATAGACCAGAGCAATAAAGCTTGTGACAGTCTTTACAACAGGACTTAGAGATAACTTACCCATCTTAACAGCCTCCAACCATACCACCGCTACCAGCGCTGCCACTAACAGTAACATCTTTTTCTATGCCTCGATATGCATTGCTTCCTAAGTTGCTGTAAGTGAAAGGAACGCCTTTTTCCTTCATGGCTGCTGCCTTAGTGCTCATAGGTCCTGGGAAAAACAAAGTCTTCCATTTGGCAAGTTCTTCTAAGATCTGTGCATCAGTGTATTCTGAGACGTGCTCAGTAATCAAATATTTAGCTAGACCTCGCATTGCAAAACTATGCGCGCAACCGCAAGCTGCGCCGCCTGCTTTCTGTTTATACTGGTCTGCTTGGTCTGCTGTTATCTTGCCATTTGCTATAGCATCTTGAATTTGTTGTTCTATTCTTTGTTCATCTTCTTTTGTAAAAATAATTGATTTTGCTCCACAACAATATTCGCAGCTGATCTGTGATGCTATGGTAATATATCTCTCCATGTCTTTACCGCTCAAAGTCATCGATTCATAGTTTCGCAAAACAGCTATAGCCTGTTCTGTTCTCTGCAGATCATTAGCGCTGACATCGTCATAACTAATGCCTAATTCTTTGCCATAAATTTCTGGTACTCCTGTGGGTGCTACCGACGCAGCAACTAAGCTAATTCCAGTTGCCAAAGGTCTTCCTTCTGCAAGAGAAGCAATGCTCAATAATTGAAATTGATTAAAAATCATAATGAGAAATGCAGCCGCTGCTAAGAATAACAGTAATTTGGCGTTGACTGGTGTTGTTTCTTCTACTCTTTTATTATCCATATGTTTGTTTGCCTTATAGGAAACAGGTTTCATAGAGCAACAGCGAGAGGTAGCTGTTTCTTTTTCTTTCTTCTCTCGCTTTTGATACTCTTGGTCAACCGTATTCAATTCTTTTCTTTTTCTCATAGATGAAAACCTCCTGAAGTGTTTGCTTGGAGGAAAAGTTAGAACTATATATCACTTGTTTGTAAGACCGTCCAAGACCGAAAATTATTCTTTTTTCTTGGATAAGAAGACGTTATAGGTTTTGCCTTGTCGTTCCCTCTGGATTAAATTCATTCTGTCAAGCTGCAATAAGAGAGCGGAAACTTTAGCCTTGCTCCAGTCCAATCGAAATCGTAAAGAATCTTGAGTAATCTCTCCAGCTTTCTCAATCTCGGTAAGAATCTTTTTCTCATCTGGTGACAAGACTGTTTTAATAACTTTCAAATTACGTTCTTGCTCTGTTGTAGTTTCTGTTGTTGCAGGAGAAGGTCCTTTAATGAGGAGCCATATTCCTAGTCCGCAGACAAATGCCAAGAAAAGCGCAACAAGGTTCAGATTACGTTGTTCTGGACTGGTAAATGTCATGATGTGGTCTCCCATGACTGTAGTATGAGCTTGCTCTGTACCTGAAGAAATAAAGACTGGTTTAAGCAGAAAGAGAAGACCAATGTAAAGGATCATCATGAAGATAAGAAGAAGACCTACTTTTGTTACTACATCAAGCCTCTTTAATTTCTGAAGGAGTTGCATGGAAAAGACTGGCTTTTGAAACTTATTAAAGCTTTCTGATATTTTTTGCGTCCTAGACCGTCTGAAGAACAAGAGATATATAACTAGGATGCTGGTAAAACAAGATGACAAAAAATATCCAGGAAAAAGTAATCGCTGCTAGTGGTACATTGTCAGGAGCGACCAGTGTATTAGGATCTTGGCAGATATGTCATAGCATTTGTCTGGGAATTATTGCATTGTTAAGTGCCATAGGAATTACTCTAGTTGGTATGCCTTTGTTATTCTTGACTAAGATTGCTGTTCCTTTATGGAGTCTGGCATTAGTCATACTTGTATTGACTCTGATCTTATATTTGAAAAAGAAATGCATTTCTCTGAAGATGATAGTGTTCAACAGTGGTCTCTTGATTGCCGGCATTCCCTTTCAATCTTTGCAGAAATTTTCTTTATTTTTTTGGATCATAGGAGGCTTAGTTGCTTCTTTTGTAATTATATGGTATGTAGAAGAAAAACTACAAAGGAGAAAGAAAAAATATGAAAACAAATGAACTTATAATCTATGGAATTTTTGTTCTTGCTATAGGATTTGTTATCTATTCTACTATGACAATACTCTCTAAAGACAACGCAATAGAAACTGCGGGAGAGAATCAGCAAGGAGTTGTTCAAGGTCAGCAGTATAAAACAATTACAAGAGGTACTACAGAATCTGGAGATGTAGAAATAGCGTTAACTCCTCAATGGAGAGAAGGAAAACTTTATATAAATCTCGCTGCTAACACTCATTCTGTGGATTTGAGTCAGTTCGACCTGCGGCAACAAACAATTTTAAGCTATGGCGGCAAACAAATCAAACCCGCACAAGCGCCTAGTTTGTCAGGTCATCATAGCAATGGTCTAATAACTTTTGATATGCCTGAGAAGCAAAAGGAATTCACTGTAATTATGAGTGGTATTCCTGCGGTGCCAGAACGAGTGTATGTTTGGTAAGAAAAGAAAAAGAATACAAGAGAAAGAGAATGTGAAAAAATCAGGGAAACTGTTTATCATTGTAGGAGTACTAGCGCTTGTAGTGCTGATAGGCATTTTTCTAAGAGAGCAACCAGTTAAGGAAACAGTACTTTCTTCCCAACTTGTTGAACTCAAGGATGGTGAAACATTTTCTATCGAGGCAAAACCAGTAACGAAGATTATTGATGGAAGAGAGTTAGAGCTATTCACTTACAACGGACAATTCCCAGGTCCACTGTTAAAAGTGAAGCAGAACAGCAAGATCTTCATCGATTTCAAAAATAATATCGGTCAAGATACAACCATCCATTGGCATGGACTTCGCCACAATTACAAATTCGATGGAGTTCCAGATGTTTCGCAGCCACCAGTAAAATCAGGAGAGACATTCCGCTATGAATTATTTTTCCCAGACACGGGTGTCTTTTGGTACCACCCTCATATTCGGGAAGATATCCAGCAGGAACGTGGTATGTATGGCATGATCATTGTCGAACAAGAAGATCAAGAACAAAAACCAAGAGAGATTCCTTTAATTGTGGATGACATGCTCTTGGAAAAAAATGATTTTTATCCATTTTCAGAGAAGTTCACCAATTTCGCATTGATGGGAAGATTTGGAAACATATTATTGTTAAATGGAGAAGTGCAACCACAAATCAAAGTAAGACAAGGAGAGACAGTCCGTTTCTATCTCTTGAACACAGCTAATGTTCGTCCGTTTAATCTTTCTATAAAAAATAATTTATTGCAAGTAATCGGCAGTGATATTGGTGCGTATGAACAGCCATTTACAACAGCAAGCATAATTATTGCGCCAGCAGAAAGGTACATAGTTGAAACTGCATTTGCACAACCGGGAGAATATGATATAATGCACATTAATCCGGATGCAACGTATAAGCTAGGAAAAATGATTGTTGAGTCATCAGAAACAGAAACACAAACAGAAACACAAGCATTGCCACAAACAGATCTTGCAAAATACAAACAATATTTCACACAAGCGCCAGATTTTGAGTACACTTTAGATATAGATATGCGCGGCATGGTCATGAATATGGATATGCATAGAGAAGATGAGACTATTGAATGGGAAGATAATATGTTTATGATGAATGAGATGCATAATAGTTTGATGATGTCTTGGTTTATTGAAGATAAAAAGACAGGAAAAAGAAATATGGATGTTATGGCAGACGTTAAGCAAGATGATATCAAAATGATTCGCATCAAGAATGAAAAGAATTCAATGCACCCTATGCAGCATCCAATTCACTTGCATGGACAACGATTCTTAGTCGTAAGGCAAGATGGTCAAGAAAATAAGAACCTAGTGTGGAAAGATACAATACTAATATCTAAAGGAAGCGCAGTTGATCTTTTAGTAGACTTTAGCAATCCAGGTATTTGGATGATGCATTGTCATATCGCAGAACATCTGCACAGCGGCATGATGATGAAATTCGAGGTAAAAGGAGGAGAGAAAAATGAAACAGAATTTAGGGAAAATCGATAGAGTGTTAAGATTCGCGCTGGCATTTTGGTGGCTCGGACCATGGGCGCCCAGTTATGCTCTGGTAGGGGTTAATTGGCTTATCTTTATAGTGGGATGGATTGCTCTGATTGAGAGTTTCACTGGTTGGTGCTGGCTGCATGATGCTTTCGACATCAAGACTAAATAGCAATAAACTATTGTTCAATAAAGGTATTGAATGAGAAGATAAGATTAATTCGACGTGACAGAAAGCTAAAAATAAAATGCAAGGTTTTTTATAGAATATAGGCTTATTTTTTAGAAGAAAGGAGGTGGAAAATGGCTAGTTTTCAAAAATTAAGTATCAAAGGATTATTCTTAGCAGGAGGTTTGCTTTGGGGCGGTAATTTGTTTCTTCATGCATTATTCGCATCCGCGAACGTCAACTTCCTCATGTGGAACACTCAGAGCTTTGTGTTGCTCAGCCAAATCTATCCAGGAATAACTGCTACATTTACAGGCGCAGTCATTGGATTAGTCTGGGGATTCTTCTGTGGTGGAATCGCGGCGGCAATCTTTGGATGGCTCTACAATAAATTGATATAAACAAGAGAAAAGAATATGGTGAACGCATGGTTGACTGGTTCATTGGTCCTTTTAGGAGTATGGTTTGTCTTCTGGTTCCTTAGACCAGCAGTACGGAAAGAGATGTTCTTAGTCAGTTTTTTCACAATGCCTTTTGGTTTGACTGAACCTTTGTTTGTGCCTGAATACTGGAATCCACCATCGCTCTTTAATCTTGCCGCAGCAACAGGATTCGACATTGAAAGCCTCATCTTCAGCTTTGCTATCGGAGGCATAGGATCAGTGTTCTACGAGCTGCTGGTGAAGAGGAAGCATACAAAAATGACAAAGCATGAGATGCATGCGCCTCTGCATAAGCATCATCTCTTGGCATTGCTTTCTCCTATTTTCTTTTTCCTTCTCTTTGATATAATTACCAATTGGAATCCTATCTATATAGTAATCATAGCTATGTTTGGTGGCGGTATTGCTGCTCTCTTTTGCAGACCAGATCTAAAGAAAAAAATATGGGTTGGCGCATTCCTGTTCCTACTGCTCTATTTTTTCTTCTTTCTTTTTTGGATTACTGCATATCCGGGTCTTGTGCAAGAATTCTGGAATATAGCAGTCCTCTCAGGTGTCTTGATTGCAGGAATACCTCTTGAAGAATTGCTGTTTGCTTTCACATTTGGGATGATGTGGTCCAGTGTCTATGAGCATGCTTCTTGGATTAAGATTGAGAAGCAGTAAAGTACCAGTTTTTTTCAATCCATTTCAATAAAATTGCATTGACAGCTACAAAGGAATGTACAAAGCACCAGCCACATACAGAGCTAATATAATAATTACAACTATTTTTGTATTTGTTTAGCTACCTCAATCAGAGGCTTATTTGGTCTTCTTTCCGCTAAAAAATTTTAAGAAAGTGTAAAATGGAAACTAAAACGGGCTCCGTTTCAAAATGAGCTAAACAAATACGTATTTTTTTATTCATGAGTATGACTTCCTATAGGGTATATATGGCTGTTTTTTATTTTGTTCATATTCTTCCTGGATATCTCATAGCACTTATCTAAATACTCAAGAGCAATACGCCGACCAGAATCAAAACCATAACCAAAATGATCCAGGATGTTTGTTTTTCCTGTGCTTGGCTCTGCTCACTGTTTCCATGATCTTTGTGGCTTTCATGTCCATCTCCACAACAACCCATGTTTACCTCCTTTCTCCTTTCTTTGTTAGTATTTCTTTTAAGGAAATAAAATAAACTTTAAGAAGTATATATCCCTTGTTCTTTAGACCGTCTTAGACCAAAAATAAGGGCAAAGAATAATCACTACATTTTTAAAGATAAAACATCACAGAAGAAGCATGGATAAACGAAAAATAGGGGTTACCATTGTTGTTATAACGCTTCTATTAGGGATAGTTTTAGTGAATCTTATTACTGATTCATCAACCATAGCGAAGGAGAAAGGTTGCTTTCAGAATAACGAATGCGGCTCGATCTCTTATACGCTAAGCGCGTCTCATCTTGGAATAGGAATCCTTTTCGCGCTTTTATCTCTAGGTATTTATTTGCTTATTTTTGGAAGAACTGAGGAACGCCTGTTGCGGCAGCTAGAGCAACAAAAACAGAGGCTATCCCGTGAGGACAAATTAAAAATTGTCGCACTGCTCCTGTCAGAAAATGAAAAGAAAATCTTCAATACCATCTTAGAGCATGAAGGCATCACGCAAAATACGTTGCGCATCAAAACAGACCTCTCAAAAGCTACAGTAAGCCAGATTCTCGCTGACTTTGAAAAGAAAAACATTATTAAAAAAGAAAGCAAAGGAAAAACTTATTCCATCTTTTTAAAAGCGGATTTTTAGCCTTTGTGAACGATAGGAAAGATAAATTAAGCTCATTTTCTTAAAAAAGAGACATTTCTAAGTTCAGTTTATGGGCAAGTTCTATAGGGTTATCTTCAGATAATAAATGTATAACAATATGAATATGAGGTGATTCAAGATGAAAATAAAGAAAAAAACAATGTCTGAGCATCAAGCTCATGAAACATCCCAGCAACACATGAAGCATGCGGATCCAGCATCTCCTTGGAAAGTAGGCTGTTTACTCTTAGGAGTGTTAGTTATTGTTTCAGTTCTGACAGGAGGATTTGGATTTGGAGGCGATGACAGTAGCGGGTCTGCGCAGCAAATAGTCCCAACTCAAGTTCCTCAAGGAAACAACCAGCAACCACAACAACCGCAAATAAAAGCAGATCTCAAGGAAGATGGTGACCCAGCAATCGGTGACAAATCCGCGCCAGTAGTTATCTATGAATTCTCAGATTATCAATGTCCATTCTGTCAGAGAGCTTTCCAGCAGACCTACCCAGAGATACAAAAGCTAGCCAAGGAAGGAAAAGTACGCTACGTCATCAAAGACTATCCCTTGCCTTTCCATGAGCAAGCGCCTTCAGCATCTATATCTGCGAATTGCGCAGGCCAGCAGAATAAATACTGGGAGATGCATGACAAATTATTCCAGACACAAGATGCTTGGTTTGGCAATACTGGCGCGATAGATATGTTCAAGGGCTTTGCTCAAGAACTCAATCTCGATGAGAAAAAGTTCGCGTCTTGTATGGCTGACCCTAAGATGGCTCAAGAAGTGCAAGATGATTTAGAGGAAGGCAGCGCGGCTGGTGTCTCAGGAACACCCTCGTTCTATATTAATGGACAACAATTAGTTGGCGCGCAGCCTTGGGCAGCGTTCAAGCAGCTCATCGATCAAGAATTGAGCAAATAGAAATCTTTTTCTTTTTTTCTTTTTATTTATAAAGAATGAACATGAAAAACTTGAAAAGAATAATATATGCAGTTATAGCGAGTAGTATTTTTCTAGTAAGTTTCAGCTTAATTACAGCGCTCTTCCCAAATAACTGGTTTATACGCATGACTCCCGCGAATAATTTAGATTATATTTTTTTAGCGCTTACATCTCTATTGCTTGGAACGTATGTTAGTCTTAGTTTAACGGAAAAAAAGCGAGCGAAACAAAGTAATATGGCTGCGTATGGAGGAGGGATATGTGGTTTTTTAGGGTTTGGATGTGCCTTATGTAATAATCTTCTTTTACTCATCTTCGGTGCGGTTGGTGTATTAACTTATGTTGAACCATATCGTCCTCTCCTCGGTACAATTGGTGTAGGATTAATGGGGTATGCAGTATATACTAAAAATAAGGCTGGAAAAGAGAAAGAAGATAAATCAGGAAGGCTCATACCATGAAGAAGGACTTATATATTTATTATGATGAAGAAGGAGATTTTCTAGAGTTACACATGGGTGAATTTACCCATGGATATTTTAGAGATATTGACAAATGTATTGCAGAAAGAATAGACGAGAAAACTGGTAAAGTTATGGGGTTCGCAATTCTTGGATTTAAGAAGAGAACAGAAGGTCTAAAACAAATGCAAGTGAAATTGCCTATAAAGATAGAATTAAGCAACTAATGCTTTGAGTCTGATGTTTTCTTATGTCTGTATCTAGGATCATCTCTGTCTAAAGTTCCCTTGCCGCTAATGCCTACAAGTGAAGGAGGAGTTTTCTTTAAGTAATCATCAGTCGTAAACGGTTTGCCAGACAAAGCAAGTTCTTGGAATTTAGGAAAGTCAATCCAAGTATACCATCCATCTGCTTTCTTGAATTTCTTTTTTGTCAGCATGACTACTCTCGAGCTGATATGTTCAGATACTAATTCATATTCTGGAAGGTGTTCGACTAATTGTTTGGAGAAAGTAACAATCTCTTCGTGTAACGATGCATATGCTCTTCCAAGTCTTTCACGTGACGCAGCAATGGGCATATAACTTTTCACTTCTATAAAATCTGGAGATCCTTGCATGATCATCTTCGCATACTCAGGCAGTGTTTCCATGTTCATGCCTTTCACCATCGTTAATCTAATGCAAGTTCTTTGTTGTTTCTCTTTCAGATAGGTTAAACTCGTGTTCAATCTTTCCCAATAATCTGCAAATAAAGGTACATCAATTTGTTTCAGTAAGTCTTTGGTCGGTGCATCTAAACTCAAATATAATTGTGTAATCGGTTTTAATGTTTTAATCGCTTCAGGAAATTGCGCGTTAGTCACAATGAAAGTAGAAATGCCTTGCTGATGAAATAAATCCAAAAGTTCATTCATTCTCGGATAAGTAATTGGTTCTCCAGTCAGTGAAAGCGCTACATGTTTGATCGTTTTGGAAAGTTGATAAGATTGTGGAGTGACTTTGCTATGGCCTTTATAGCCTTCGAGTAATTTGTGATGTGCTTCCAAACTTTTTTCTAAAATAAAGTCTGGTTTGTCTACATCCCACTTCCAATCTTTAGACACGGGTGCTTTCAAATCTCTCCAGCAGAACGTGCACCTATTGGCGCAGCTCATACTCGTTGTCATCTGCATGCATTGGTTGCTTTGAATGCCATAGAATCGTAATTTGTAACAGCCGCCTTGTCCTTTGATCATGCTTTTTGTCCATCCACAGGTCTTGACAGCGCTATGACTTCCTACCATGCGATAATGTTGTTTTTCTAGACGTTTGCGTTGTTCTGGTGTCAGCATACAAATAAGGCACACAGAGACTATAAAAATGTTGTTTACAATAAGGAGAGGGCTATTTTGTACGAAAAATTACAGAGTTTACAAGTATTGTCGAGATGGGAGTGATGGGCTAAACAAGTATTAGATGCACTATAAAACCTGCTATATAGCCCATTTTATCGGTAAAAAACCGATAAATAATACCAAATAACAAAATTTATAAAGTTTGAAAGGAGATAATAGGTATGGTAACAAAGTATGATATATTTGAAACAGTTTACAAGTATCAGCATCCAATAAAACCTATAGAAGTATTAAGGATATTAAATAAAACTGAAAGAGAGTATGATAATATTCTTCGTCTTTTTACCGAGTTAGTGAACGATGATCTTTTGATAAAAACACCTTACGGTTTTCAAGTTAAGAAGACTGACAAAGCAAAAATTCTTTATGATATTATTTATCACTGTTTAAGTAACGATTTAAATTATAATTCTCTAATAGATCTAAGTCTTATGCGATTTGTAAGTTTAGCTTTAAATCAAAGAGAGATAACTTCTAAAGATGCGGGCTTAAATCCTAAGACTCTAAAGAAATACATCGATATCCTGAATGAAAATAGTTTAATCTTAATTATTTCAGAAAAACCGCTGAGAGCAAAAGTATTTTACAATATTCTTTTGAATAATCTATTAGTATATTTCGGATACACACATGAGGTAATCACTGAAGATAGTGCGGATTATCTTGAAGAAATCTCCAGAGAACTCGCCCTATTTAAAAAATTAAGAAAAGGAAAAGAGCAGAGATATAAGCAAATAATAGAGGAATTAGAAGTATATTTCATTCATCATAGTCTTTCTTTAGAAGGTAATACTATAACTTTGCCTCAAATAAGAAGGATATTAAAAGATAAGATAATACCCTCAAACCTTAGAACTTCAGATGTTGATGAGATAAAAAATTATCAAAAAGCTCTTTTTCAGATGATTCAAGATAGTCAAAGCAAAAGACCAATAACAATTCCAACTATCCTTAATTATCATGAATTAGCTATGACCCACATCCCTGAAATTGCTGGAAAAATAAGAAAAAAAGAAGTTTATATTAGAGGAAATCCTCAATTTAAGATAACCAAAGCGGAAAAGTTAGAAGAAGAGTTAAATAAATTGTTAAAAGAATACAACGACTTTATAAATAAAAAATCCTCCTTGAAAGAAACTTTGACTTTCGCGGTTTATTTTCACAATGAGTTTCAGCATATTCATCCTTTTGTTGACGGAAACAGCAGGACAACAAGATTGATTATGTTTCACTTGCTGCAATCCTTAGATATTCCTATTCTTGATATTCCCTTTGGATTGCTTGATGAATATCTTAGGCATACAAAAGGCTCAAAAAGTAGGGAAGACGCGAAACTCTATCAAAGCCTGCAAAAGATAATTCTGTTCAATCTTAAGAAGATTAATAAGAGGCTGGCAGATTAAGAAGAAAAAATATTCAAAGATTTGCGTAGACTCTATGGTAAGGACGTCGAAGTACAAGTAAGTGACTAAATCTTTTTAATTTTTTTATTAGGACGTCGTCCAGTGGTTTGTCCAAATCCATCAACCCCCTCAACATGAATTCCTTCAGTATAAAGTGTTCTCAGACCTCTAACACCAAGACTAAGAAAACTAGCTAATGCAAAGTCATAAGTTGTTAATAAATGATTAGCATATTCCAACCTATAGCTACTGCGATTATTAATATGTGTAGTATATGAGGAACAAGCTGTTAAAATATATTCTAAACTATCCTTAGGAGATTTAAGTGCTCTATCATATTCTTCATCAAGTTCTTGTAGACCTTGTAAATAAAGTTTAGCACGTTCTTGTCCTCCTAAGAAAGCAATGACTTTCAAATCATCAATTGCTTCTGTAGTAGCATGCTTTGATGAGTTATTTTTATGATGCTGACCATCAACAACCCAAATTACACGATTGCCTTGCGCATCTGTTTTTTCATCTGCGTCTACAAGCTCTTGAAATTCATCTTGTGGAAAACGAGAATATCCTTCGATTAAGCCTTGATATCTTGATGCTTTAATACTTTCTGGTGTTGCTAAGGATGTTGGAAGATGAGCATAGATTACAACTCTTGCACCTTGTTTTGTTTTTCCTACTGCTTGAATGCTAAGTGTAGAATTCCAAACATTCCAATCTACTTTCTTTTCAATACGCGCGTCTACTAGTTGAGGCATAAATAATACCTGATAACCTCTCTCTTGCATGGATTGTATAGTCTCATCTAGAATAAGATGTGAAAATGTTGTGAATTCTTCTTTGTTTATTTGTGTCATCGTTGTTGTCCTCTTAGTTTCTTTTGACTACTTGTACCCGACCGTCAGCATACGAATACAAGAGCCTGTCGAACCTGCAACACAGGCCGTAGCCCCTGAACCGATAAGCCCAACGGAGACCTGTTTTATTTTCCGGAGTCCAGAATAGAACACCTGCTTCACTTGGTTGTGCTGCTCTCAAGTCTTGTGTTTTTGGATCGTAGCATACTCTTCCATTTTGAGCAATGTAGGGAGCTTCAACTGCTTTAGTAAATTCAGTTTCTGTAAATGTAAAGCTATCCTTATTGCCAGCTTTTTCTATGCCAAGGCCAGCAACAAGCAGAGGAACAGTTGTTGTTCTGCCAAGCAATTGAAATACTTTTTGTGCTAAATCTTGATTATTTCCTGTAGGAGAAAAGAGACTAATAGAGTCTGTATCTGCATAAGTTTTGTCTCTTTCAGGAATATCATTCCAATAGTGCACAACGTCTGCTGGACTTGCCACTTGTATTCTGCCCTCTGTTAATTGATGAAGAATTTGATTATAGCTTAATGCTCGTGGAACATTGGAATTTGCAATAGGTTGATCTTCTCGGTATTCTGTAGTATCTGCTATTTGTGTTCCTCGAAATAGTTCATTGTGTATTCTGAGAACTGCTCGTCCTAATTCGTCAAAGACGAGATTATGAATACTATGAAAACTATAATCTGCAAGTGGCGAGGTTGATTCACGTGTCATGTTTTCGTTACCTATTTATTCATAAAAAAAGAAAAGAAAAAGAAGAAAGTATTACTTTCCTCGTCTAGCTGTTTTCTTCTTAGACATTTCAGCTTCATAATCAGCTAGCTTCTTGTTGGTAGGCTGTTGTTTCTTTTTTCCGCCTGTGAAAATTAAGCGGATAAAGAAGATAGCAACAATAATCAAGATAATGTCGCCGATGATCCAGAAGATTCTGGAGTCGCTGCCTTCGAAGATGGAGCCTAAGCTGAAAGAGCTGCCTTGACCTTGAGCAACATCAACAGTGAAAGTCTTTGTTTCCAAAGTCTTTCCTGTGCTGTCCTTCAAGACAATAATGCCGCTGTACTTGCCTGCATCGATCTTAGCTTTTGATCGAAGGTTCAAGAGCACGGTGCTTTGCTGTCCCGGGTTTAGGAAGACAGATTTACTTGAAGTGCCATCTGCAAATTCTGCAGTGTCAGCAAGAGCAACCATGTATTCGACTGGAACATCTTCAAGATTGACTATCTTGACAGGGATGCTGGTTGAGGAACCCATGTTCACTTTGATGTTTTCACTTTCAAGCTCTAAAGCTCCTTGAACTACTGGGACTTTTGGAGCACCAGTGTTGCCGTTGTTACCTATAACAGCAGCATTACAGAGATTGTCTACTTGGACAGTTTCTGTGTCAGCACTCTTCGTGTTATCGTAGAAGGTCTGCACTTGGATTGCAAATGGACCTGCCTTGATAGTTGTTGGGTTAACAGGAATAACGAAGATTTCTGACGTGCTGTCATCTTCATCCAATTCAATGTTAGAAACTCGTTCTTGGAAGCTGATTGCTTTGGAGGTTACTTCTATTGCAACTCTGTCTTCATTGGAACGACCTAAGTTTAACAAGTCGACGTTCAACTGCATTTCTCTGTCAGTACAGGAGGTGCTGGTTGGGTTGATGACTGCTGAGGTGATCTGGATGTCATGGCTTTCACGAGTAACTTCTATCTTGAAGTCTGTACCTTCACCATGACGAGCGCCGTTCTGGTCTCTACCGATTACCTTTACTAGACAGTCGCTGTCTTTGTCTTCAGCGTCTGATTCGATATCGAGTGTCAATGTATCTGTCTGTTCGTCTTCTGGAGAGATATCACCGATGTCTACATTCTTATCATCGAAGTCGAAATTGTTGTCATTGTCACATTCAATTTCTAGAGTGACACTTTCAATGTCTGTGTTAGCTTCGTCTTGGTAGTTGTTGCTTGCTTCAGCTTCGATGTCGATACGGTCACCAGGCTTTAAATTTTCTAGTGTATCATCATCGCTCAAACTTTTCTTTCTACCATTTTCGATAACTGCGTCGAGGTTGCTCATTTCGAGATTGTTTTCTCTCTGCATGTAGACTACGAAAGAACCTACTTCAACTCTTGGAGTGGCATTATCATAGAATTTAACAGTTGCAACTGCAAAAGCAAGAGCTTCTCCATTGATATCAACTGCATCAAGCTTTTCAGATATGCGTGCTCTAAAATCAACAAGCTCTGCAACACCTGCTGCAAGTTCTAGATCTGAGTCAGTAAAATTAATTTGTAAATCATTTTCAGTGAATGGTGAATTAGGAATAACATCAATGGATCCTATATTTACATCCACATCACTGCGGAGATTAATAGAACTGTCGTCTGTTTTGAGACGCTGCGCAACCTCATCGTGTCGAGGATTGCTTGCTTCTTGACTCTCGCTACCGAAAGTCGGATTGATACTGTCGAATGTTTCAACAGTAGTAATTGTTGCACCAACTGTGAATACTGATACCAGCATTACAGCCATTATTGCATATAAGATACTGAATTGTTTCATCTGTAACCCCCCGGTCATCTATTTATATGTTACCATTGTTGCGTTGTAACCTCTATATAAGCGTTATGGTCTCCCTTGTGGTTTAAGCTTCAAATACTTCAAAGAAGCCATGACCGCGAGGATAACTGCACCAATAGCCATGATCACTAAAATGACCCATACTGTCAAAGGAATATTCTGAATGGTGGACCCAGCAGCTCTTGATGGTTGAGCTAAACCTTCTTTCACTTCAACTAGGAGTGTTTGTGCGCCGACAGTTTTTGACCCTTGCTTGACGACAATACTTCCACTATAGAGACCAGGTTCTGCATCGGATTTGATAATTAAGTCCAAGAAAGCGGTGGTAATCTGTCCTGGGTTGACTGTAATAGTTTTTGTTCCAGACTGGCCGATCTCACCAATGTTGATAATCATGACTGTATAAATAACTCTTTCATTGAGGAAGTTGGTAATCTGCACAGGGACAGCAGCAACTGCACCTTGGTTTAGAGATACTTGTTCTTCCAATGGACGAATCATGACTGATCCTATCAAGGCATCATCACGTCTTCCAGCTTGACATGAAGCCACTTGGAATGGCATGACTATTTCTTCTGATCCACCTTCAAACTCAACACGAGCGGTGAATGGATAGGATTTTTCCTTCGCAGTTGCTGGAATCTTGATCTCAAACTGACGAGTTGCTGTGTTTCTATTGGAGTCTTCGAAACTTTCAAGCAAGAAAGTATCAGATCGTTGACTGATGCCCATTTCTTTATTAGTGATGGATATAGTTACGCGATCATTTTCTTCTGCACCGACGTTACGGACCATGACATATCCCTTGACTGTGTCACCACAAGCTGCGATCTCAGGGAAGATGCGAGATTCTCTTGCGTCGATAGCGACTGCTTGATCTTCCAATTCGATGTCCACATCTAGAGAATCGATAGCACAGTTTCTTCGCTCATTCTCATCATCGAAGGCTTTAACAACTAATTGGAGATCTTCATCAGCATCCAGCTCTTCAGGATCTGATGGAACAATCATGCTCATCGTAAAAGTGAAATCATCATCTTCATCGATGGTTTTTGTCTCGGAAGCTGTATCTTGTATGTTTCTGCTTTTACTAAAGAGGAACGCTTCAGTCTGGACGCGGATGCTATTCTGACCGTTGTTTTGGACCTTGACTTCAATGGAGATTTCTTCACCCGGCTTGAAATCGTCACCATTACCTGGCTCTTGAATATCGACATCAAGATCAAGACCGACTGCGCCGAAGTCGCAGACATCCGGCTGCACTTCTAAAGCGAGGTTGACAATATCTTGGACATTCGTGCTTGCAACATCATGAACTCTTAATGGACCACCGAAGGTTTCGAAAGAAATAGTTCTCTCAGGAGTGGTATGTATATTGACTGTTATATTTTCATTAGGCTGTACTGTTGGTTGACTAGGCTCAAAGCTGATAGCAATTGCATCACCGTGTTTTCCCTGTAATGATTCAATTTCATAGCTATATTGTTTATTCTTTGAGCCTTTTATTGGTGGAAACCCAAAAGGAAATAACTGGTCAGGTTGGAATTGGTCCACTTTATAATAATTTTCATAATACCAACTTAAAGCCTCTTTCTCTTTAATTCGGAATACTAATATATCATTGTTAATTCGATCGAAATTATAGAATCTAAATGACATACTCCCCAAATTATTTTCAAAGGCTGTTATTGCCCCAGTTAATTTTCGACCCTCTAAGATTTGAATATTCGACACTTTAATTACTTGTGGATGTGGTAACGAAATATTTAACCAGCCATAATTATGAGATACAAAACGAAAGACACTAAACATTACTGTACCCAGATATACCAAGGGTATGATTAACCAAAAAATAAATCCAGTAACTTTATTTTTAAAAATAAATTTAATTATCATAGATCTTTGTTCGTTTTATAAACATAGATACTGCTAAACAGTATGGCAATTAGACTAATTAATATTCCTATATAAAATAATCTTTGAGGCCAAAATTCAATTACCATTTCCCAATTATACGTACCGTCAGTATCCCTTTTACAAGCAGTTAAATTTTGACTGCAGATTTTGAGTGGGTCAATTAACCAGCTGTTCGCATAACTATTTACTTCTAAGTGGGTGTCTTCAAATATAGGTTTCCTAAACCAATTTTCCATAATCCATCCATTTCTTAAGTCGTTATTTTGTTTTACTTTAAGGTCAGCACCTTGATTTTGGTCATTCAATAAACTCGTTGTGTCATTTCCAAGCTCACCATCTAAGTTAAGTGTCGCATTTCGGTCAGGCAGGACGGAATCCATCTCTGTTAAATACAATTTCCACTGAGGGTGAAAATTCTCAGCAAATATCAGCGGAAACTCATCTTTGATATTTTTCACCACTATCCGGTACTTTACCGGGCTGATTTGTTTGATTTCCAGGTCCGGTAAAGTTGAAGTTTTTATTACTTTTTCTTCTTTGGAATTAAAATAAATCGCTGATCTAACATTAAAGTCCTTGACCGATACCAGTTGGCTAATTTTATCTTCAGTCTGTGAACTATAGATAATTTTGTCGGCTGTATAGATTCTGGGTAAAAACAGACTTTTGTCAAGTTCATAAGTAACTGTATGTTTACCACCAATTAATTGAATTAATTCTGTCTGTTTCTTAACCTCCTTATAAACCTGATTAATATTCCAGTTATTTCTGCAACTGGAAAATATAGGATAAATATCATCACGAACAGTTACATATTTTACATTAGTAATCGCAGCTAAGTTTAACCAATTCACCTCCTGCAAGTCACAAAAGTGCTCATTAATCGCTTTTCCTAAAATGGTAGTTTCTTCACTAAAAGTCGGTTGTATTAAATACATTTGTTCAGGTTGTCCGCCTTGAGCCTGAATTTGAAATTCATTAGGTACATAAACAGGACTATGTAAGGCAGGAATAAATAAAATCCGATGCGTTTCCGGATCATTTTCGCTTAACTCATATGTTGCTATTAAGTCTGGTGATAATTGAAAAAAATCCACATGGTCCTCTT
>Ga0209541_10005327_pt1 | contig 22512 bp, 30 predicted proteins | sample RifCSPlowO2_01_FD_184027 | JGI IMG/M metagenome (GOLD analysis project Ga0209541, IMG submission 184027) | Groundwater microbial communities from Rifle, Colorado - Rifle CSP2_plank lowO2_0.1 (SPAdes) (version 2) | ecosystem: Environmental > Aquatic > Deep subsurface > Groundwater | place...
GTTTCTTTTTCCTTTTCGGGTTTCTTCTCTTCAGCAATAATCTCTTTCTTAATCTCTTCCTTTTCAACCTTAACTTTTTTTTCTTTTGACTTCTTTTCTTTTTTTAGTTTCTCCTTTCTTTTAAATCTATAAAAAAATCCTTGCTTCTCTTTCTTTTCTTCTGGTTTTTCCTCTTTTTTTACTTCTACTTCTTTAACTTCTATTTCCTCAGGAACTTCCTTTTCAACCTTTTTCCCAATATTAGAAATAGCATTCTTTAATTTATCTTTTAAAAATTTAAACATACCTCTTAACTAAAGAGCATAATTTATAAAGGTTTTTAAACACAAGATTTATATAAAATAAAACAGATAAAACAAAAAAGAGGTCTACATGAAAAATAAAGATAATCCAACCTTTCTGATTATAACATTGATAACACTATTAATTATCATAATCTTATCAATTATATTATTAATCAAAAAACTAAGTGGTGTCTAAATTGATAAAATTAGAAGTGCATTTTGGTTGGTATAAAGGTAAAGATAGTCAACTAAAAAAGAGGCTATAATGGAGTATAAAATATATTTATTTAGGCATGGACAAACATATCATAATCGAGATGCCATTTTTTCTGGCTGGCTAGACACAAAACTCACTAAAAGAGGCATTGAAGATGCTAAGATCATAGCTCTAAGATTAAAAAACAAGAAAATAGATGTAGCATTTCAAACAAGATTAATTAGGTCTAAAGACACTTTAAAATATATTCTAAGATATCATCCAGAATGCAAAAAAATAATCTTAGATGACAGGATGATTGAACGTTCTTATGGTACTTTAAGTGGAAATTCTCATTACAATTTTGTCCTCAAAAATAACCCAAAACTTTATGATACTTATCACCGTTCATATGAAACTCCCCCGCCAAAAGGAGAATCAATAAAACAAGTGGAAAAAAGAGTTTTATCATTTATTAAAGATTTAATTAAATTCATTAAAAAGAACAAAGTAAATGTAGCAATTTCAGCCCATGGCAATTCTATGCGTCCTTTTAGGAGATATTTCGAAAAATTAACCATAAAACAGATGTTACAATTAGAAAATCCATATGATAACTACTTTGAATATACTATAAAAGTATAAATACTAAAAGACAATAATATTTATAACTTAATTTTACATTTTTTAAAAGGGAAGTGATAGGAACCGTAGGTAATTTAAAAGGAGTTGATAAGAACCAAGGTTCTTATTGGGGGGATTAAAAATTGTCAGATATTACTATTACTTACGAAACAGTCTATGAGCTTTTAAGAAAAGAAAAGTATGAAACAGAGTTGCAGTTATTGCCGCAAACCTTCTTTAATGATGTAATAGAATATATCAAAGAAAAACAAACAATCCTTGATTCACAAAGAGCTCAAAAATCAATATTCTCAAAAGAAGCAGAAAAAACAGAAAAACAAATTCAAAATGTAAAAAAAATATTAAAAGAGCTTTATGAAAAAAGAGAGAACAAAATAGTGCAATTAGCCCTGTTTTCTTCAAGAACAAGCATTAGCCAAGAATATCAAAATATGCTGCTAGAAGAGCAGGAATTCTTCAATTTGCTCTTGAATTTGCTTAATACATACAGGACAGGCATATTATTTAACTTAATTAATCTAAAGTTACCTAGTATTTCACTACCGAAAGATATAAAAACTGAAAACAAGGAAAAATCAAAATTGGTAAGGTTCCTTTATCCTGTTCCAAGGTTTATTGGTGAGGATTTAAATATATACGGCCCTTTTAATGAAGAAGACATTGCAAACTTACCATCAAGGGCAGCAAATGTATTAATAAACAAAAAACGTGCTCAAGAAATAAGATGAAAAAACCAAAAAAAATTAACAGATATTGTAAATTCTGCAAAAAACACACTGAACAGGAGATTTCAATAGCAAAAAAAAGAGACAGGGGTAGTTTAAAAAAAGGTTCTTTGCCAAGATTAGAAAAACGCGGCTCGGGAACTAGTGGAATTGGCAACCACGGCAAGTATTCAAGAAAAGCTAAATCCGCTTGGAAGTTCTCAGGAGCAAAATCTTCAAAAAAGCCAGATTTAAGATATAAATGCAAAACTTGCGGAAAAATTACAACCCAAAATCAAGGTAAGAGAGCAAAAAAAATAGAGATAAAATGAGCAAAGAACCAACTAGCAGATTCATCAAGTTAAGATGCTTGAAATGTAAGAACGAGCAAATAGTATTTGGAAAACCATCAACTGAAGTTAAATGCCTAGTTTGCAGTAAGCCCTTAATGGAGCCATCTGGCGGAAAAGGAAGGGTAAAAGCAAGAATATTAGAGGTATTGGAATAAATGTTTTACAAGAAAAAAGGAATCCCAGAAGTAGATGACATAGTTATTTGCACTGTAAAAAAGATTCTGCCAAATGCTGTTTTTGTATTTTTAAATGAATACATAGATTTAGAAGGCATGATTCACATATCTGAGATTTCCCCTGGTAGGATCAGAAATTTGCGTGACTTTGTAATAGAGGGAAAAACAATAGTTTGCAAGATTCTAAGGATAGACAAGGAAAAAGGGCATATTGATTTATCATTAAGACGAGTTCCTGTTACTTTAAGAAGAAAAAAAGAAGAAGATTTTAAGCAAGAAAATAAAGCTGAAAAACTACTTGAATCCTTAGCCCATGATCACAAAACTAACCTGGAAGAAGTATATAAAAAGATAGGCAGTCAGATAATTGACATTTTCGGTTCTTTAACGAATTTTTTCAAAGCAGTTTTAGAAAACAAAGACAGTGTAAAAGAAGTAAAGACAGAAAAAAAATTATTAGATGACTTAATCAAGAAAATAAAGGAAAAAATCAAGCTTCCGGAAGTTACATTAAAGGCAAATTTGACAATATCAAATAAAGGGCCAGAAGGAATCAAAAAGATAAAGCAAGTATTAAAAAAGATAGAAGACCTAACAAGCAATAAGAAGCATAAGCTAAAGATAACATATATAAGCGCACCAAAATACAGCCTAGAAGTTACCTCAAATGACTTAAAAAGCGCAGATAAAACCCTTAATGAAGTTTCAAATTTTTTAATCGCAGAAGCTAAAAAAGAAGGATGCGAGGCAGAATGGCAAAGGAAATCTTAATATGTTCGAAATGCCATGTTTACACATTAAAAGAAACCCATTGTAATGAGAAAACAATAACTATAAAACCAGCAAAATTTAGCCCAGAAGACAAATATGGTTCATATAGGAGAAAAGAAAAATTAAAACATGACTTGGAAAATTAATCAAATTGCAGATGTAAAAATAAAAAACCCAATTTTAATAGAAGGGCTTCCAGGAGTTGGAAATGTAGGAAAAATTGCTACAGATTTTATTATTGACAATCTAAACGCTAAAAAGTTATTTGAAATAACCTCCTATAACTTTCCCCATTGTGTTTTTGTAAATGAGGATAATTTAGTAGAGCTACCGGCAATAGAAATTTTCTATAAAAATTATAAGGATTACACTTTATTATTATTAGCCGGAGATATCCAGCCATTAGATGAATACTCTTGTTATGAATTTTGTGATAGTGTCTTGGATATTATTGAAAAACAAACAGGAACTAAAGAGATTATTACTCTTGGCGGTATATCCTTGGATAAAAACCCAAAAAAACCAAAGATTTTCTGCACAGCAAATAATCATAAAATCAGAAAAAAATACGCAAACAGGTTGATTCAAGATAATGTTTACGGGGTAATTGGCCCAATAATAGGTGTCTCTGGTTTATTAGTTGGTTTGGCTGGAAAAAGAAAAATACCGGCAATTTCATTATTGGCAGAAACATATGGTCATCCAAATCACTTAGGCATAAGATCTGCTCGTGAGATTCTAAAAGTTTTAAACCAAAAATTAAAGTTGAACTTAGATTTATCAAATTTAGACGGCGAAATAGTAGATATTGAAAAAGAAGAATCAGAAAGAATGAAAACCAGGAAACTAAAATTACCGCCAATACCAGGAAAAGACCTTAATTACATTGGCTAGAGATCAAGTTTTGTTTTATCTGTCAAACTAGCCATTACTCAAACCTCAAAATTTCCTTAGATCTTATCTTTCTTTTTGACAAAACCAAGTCCATTGCTTTATCAAAACTATCATCCTTAATTGCTCCAGCTAGATCAAGCAAGCTTCTTTTTTCTCTAGTACTAATCCTCATAAGTGGGGATTATACAAATTGATATATAAAAGCGTTCTATTAAAGAGGTATATGCTTGTTATAATAATGAATAATGGATTTTTTAAATAAAGGAGAGAAATATCAATTCAAGAAGGATTAGAAACATATTGTAGCTTAAGAAAACAAATAATTTCTCCTTTTTAAAATTCACCTAAAGATTTTTGTTCTTTTATTTTTTCTTCTTTATCGAGAATAACAGAACCATAAACTCCATCAAAACCTGGACGAATTCTCAATTCGCCATTTCTATTTTTAACAATAACTTTAGCTAATTTTTCATGAACAACTTTGATTAAATCACTATAATTTACATTTAATAAAACATTAAACTCATCATTAAATTCTTTAATTAATTTATTATAAATTTCAAGTATTTTTTTAGAATTCAATTGTTTAATATCTAATACAGAAGCAATTACTTCCTGTAAAGGTATTAAAGAAACAAAAGGAACTACATTTTTTCTTTTATAGCCTTTAGGCCTATCAGCAAGCAATTCAATTCTATCAGCTACCCCAATGGTTAGTTTATTTCCACATTTAGAACAAAGATAATTGTGCTTTTTAGATTCTTCAGGTGAAAAAACTATTCCACAACCCCTGTGCCCGCTAAAATGATATTTACCATAAAAAGTGTAAGTTTCTACTGTACTTTTTAATCCCTCTCCAGTTCTAATAGCTTTAAGAAAATTTTTATAACTTAGCTCTTTAAAGTTTAAAATAGTAGCTTCTCTCCCTAAACGAAAAGGCCACATCGAGTGCGCATCACTAAAACTAACTAAATTAAATTTATCTAAGACACTTAATCTCCAATTATCCGCGGGATCACTTGACATTCCTGTTTCTAAAGCATGTATATACTTAGTATTATCCTTAAAACAATCTTCTACTTTAGAAAGTTGATTATATTCTCCCATGAGACTAAAGTGACTAGTCCATATATGAGCAGGTATTACCTCAATATCCTCGTTAATTGATCTCATCATATCAATCAACTCCACACTAGTAAATCCAAAAATAGGTCTACCATCATAGTCTAATCTACCTCTTCTACTTAAAGCATCGATTATTTGTTTAGCAATTTCTTTATTAGGAGAAAAAATCAAATGATGTATTCTCTGACCTTTACCATTTTGGGTATAAATCAAGCTAATCTCAGTCTGCCACAAAAAAGGAAATTTAGTTTTACTCCATAAAATTCCGTTTTCATCTTCCTCTAATTCTTCATTAATTGCTTTAAATTGTAAATGATGTTGGAAGTCTCCAGTACCTAAAAGATCTAATCCCTTGATCCTAGCATACTTCTCCAAATTTTGAAAAGAAATATCTTTACTTGTTGCTCTAGAATATTTACTGTGGATTTGGAGGTCAGAAATTATTTCCATTAAGTAAAATATAAAAAAAAGAATTTAAAAGTTTATTCTTTTCCAATTATAGTTTTTTCTTTCGCGAACGCCCAAAGCTTTCGCTTAGGTCCAATTGTATAAAACAATTTGGGTTTCTTTTTTCTAAAAAGAAAGGTTCTTACTCTTCTGAATCCTGTACATCTAAAGGAGTGGTAATCGCATTCTTGTAGAAGTAACTGACTATGATGTTAATTGGCTCTTCAAAAGCACCGCCTTCTGGAGCGCTTGAAGTACTTATCTCGCATCTTATAGGCCTCTTATTCTCGCTTAATTTAACTTCCCCTTTATTCCCGTTGTTTAATTGGCTGCACTTAACACTATGCCTATTAGACCCTGTTTTAACTTCTACATTTAATCTATCTTCTTTATCTTGCTTCCTTACACAGGTATTTGAAAAAGTATCAGGTGGATATGTAATCCCGCTTCCTTTATTTTCTATAGTAAATGTTAATTGAACATCATTAGTCCCAGCACTTTTCTCCTTAACACCAGTAATTTGAACTGGAGCGCCTGAATTATCAACCCTTACATTATCATTATTAACTTGGCAGGCGTCATCAACCTCTCTTTGAGTTGCTTTTTTCTTTAAGCAAGCTTTTGTTGTTGCTGTTGTTTGATATGAATAACAAACATCCATTCTTACAGAAGTGCTGAAATCAGCTACTAAATCGTGCTTGTATTTTGCATTTTCAAATCTTAATTCATCCTCATCGCCTTTGATTACATCACTATTCATTTTGCTTGATCCTTCTAATGGATTCTTTAAAATAACATTTGGATTAGAAATGCTAAAGTCAACAGCACTAATGCCGCTTAAGGAAGCAATTACTTTATTAGCAGGTATGTCATATTCACCTGCATTTTGAACTTTAACAGTTATGTCAAAATCTTCCTGATTATTATCAAACACGCTTTCTGGAGGTTCTCCGCTTACAAAACCTAATTCTAAACCTTTATCACCGCCAACAAAAGGTCCGCTTGGTGTTTCAGCTTCTTTAGCACAACCAACAATTAAAAGCATTAAAGCTAGAATAAAAATGATTAAAATTCTCTTTTTCATCAACATATCCCTCCTTTTAACTATAAACTTAGATATTTTCTAATATTTAAAGTTAATTATTTTGTTTTCAAACTAAATATGAATTATCTCCACCAGAGCCGCTATCAGAATATGGATTATCCTCACTTTCTTCACTTACTAATACAGGCCCCGCATTCTCAGGATTAGTTAAATATCTATTATCTTGTCCTTCTCTATTCATCAAAACTAATGGTATTGGTCCTGCTTTTATCCTCATTCTATAAGGAAAACTATACCCTATTCTCAAGGTATGGTCTGTATAGCTCTGCCCCGCCCTTAAATCCTCAACAGCACAATTAATCACTGCTTCATTATTGTTAAAGACTAACTGTCCTTGTCTTGGATCAGGTGAACAAGTTACTTTAGCACCATTATCAACCAAAACCTCAAACCTATCCATTCTGTCTTTTTTGCCATCTTCACCAATTAACTCTCCTCCACCAAGATTCCTCAAGACAATCTTCAAATCAACAAAAAAATTATCTTCGCCATATGGAGTTGCTGTTTTTTCTATTCTGTCTACTGTTACAGGTAAATAACTAACTTCTGGCCCTAGTTTGCTGGAAGTTATAACCTCTTGGTTTGAACAAGGAGCAGTCACGTCTGCTTCTCTTTTTAAGCAAAAACTAGTTTGTATATAACTAGGATAGTTTGGTATTGATAGCTCAGCAAAAATATTCAATTTCATTCCCGGAACAACATTATCAGGAACATATTGAACTTCCCCTTTACCACTAATTCCTTCTGGAGAGAAAAAATTCTTTGAAGCCACTATGTTTGTTATTTGTCCAGGATCTTTAGAATTCCCAAAAACAGGAGTTCCTCCTTCAATAGTAACAGGAACACTTATAACTCCTTGATCTCCCTCTAATCCTCCAGGAATATTATCCCAAAACTTCAAAGTGCCATCAACCTTAGGCCCATAATTATCAATTCCAACTCTCACCAAAGTTCTTGAACCCTGTCCTATCATTATTCTATCAACTGGTGGAGCACCACTCATGAATTGCATTTTTAATCCTCTGCCTAAAACAGGTTTGTCTTGTTTTCCACCTAAAAAAGGAATGCTTGGCAAGCTAGCACATCCAACTAATAGAAACAAGAGTAATATTAAAATCAATATAATTTTTAGTTTCATTTTCTTTTCCGAGGTTTTCTTTTCAAGAAAAGCTCTTTTCATCTCTTTTTATTAATTTTAAGTATTTTATTATTTAAAAACATTACACATTACTAATAGTAACTTTTCTGATTACTGGTTCGCTACCATCAAGATTGGTGCACTTCACAAATAATTCATTAGTTCTAGGGATATTTTGATTATCTGCAGAATGTTCTCTTTTTGATAGATCTACGCTTAACTCTTGAGTAAAATCACCATTTTCAATGCGAGAATAGGCACATTTTGCTTCCTTACTTGTAAAGGCCTTTAAATCAAGTTTAATATTGCCATTAATATCAGAATTTATAACATTCTCTACAAAAGCTGCATTAATTTTCAAAGATTCAACCGCAGGTTGAGTAGTTGGTGCAGGAGTAGTACCTCCAGAACTAGGTGGTGTAGTTGCTCCACCAGGGGACACAGCATTTAATTGATCTAATTTCTCTTGAGCATCCTCAATTTTACAATAAATTTTTAAAATATTAATAGTCTCAAGACGCAATATAGAATCAGTTCCATCTTTACAAATCTTCAAATATCTTTCTATATCACTTTTTTTAGTACTACTCAATAATTTATTCATAAGCCCAGCAGGATCATTCTTAGCATTCTCATTCTCTTTTTCAGCATCACTTACAGTTCCACTTTTAATCTTGACATAATCAAAACTAGTCCCTTGTGTTAAGGTATAATCTGTTGTTTGATAAGCACTTATTCTATATTCTTGAACATTCTCAGCATTAATATTATTAATATTAAAAGAACAAACAAATCCGCAACTAGCACCACCGCCAGCACAGCTTGATTTCCTCTCTTCCAAAAGCTTGCTTTTTAATATCAATCTCTTGTTAGTTGACATAGTTGAAGAACCAGAAGTTGTATCAGTAAAATCACAATCCTGCGTTGGTGTAAACCAAGTAGGAACTTCTAAATAAATATTCTTAACATTAATAGCATTAGTCCAATCAACAGAATTCGGCATTGATTTAACTCTTAAAGTATAAGGATAACTTCTTCCAGGATACAACGGCTGCTGATCTAAAATATTAACCTGCAGCCAAACAGGTCCGCTGCTAAACTCAGATATTGTTCTCCTTTCATTGTCAATTAATCCAGGATAACTAGCAGCACTTCTTAATTGATACAAAAATTCTATATCTGAATCTCCACCTGCCTCCAATACTCCATTCTCAATTTTACTATATGCATTTTGTCCAATCAAGTAAGCATAAATATCAGATCTTGTAACAAAATCTCTATAGCTTACATTTAAATACACTTTCCTGGTTTCTTTGTCCAAATTAGCAGGAACTACCCCTCCTTTAAATGTGCAAGACACAAATTTAGTGAAATTTTTGAATTTTAAAGGTTCTTCAAACATTGTTTCTTTTAATTCTGTTGCAGGAAGATTTCCATTAGAATTTCCAGTTGTACTTGCTATTGGTTGACCTGGCCTGACAACAACATCTCCAACATAAGAATTTACTCTACTAGCATCACCACTTTCTTTTGATATGTAACAAAGAAAACCAAGTTTTAATCTATTATTTTTATTATCCTCTTTAAACACAGGTAATCCGTAATGTTTTACTTCAGCAGTAAACCTTAAATCTTGATTAGCTCTATATTCCTTTATTAGGGGCTCAAATTTATCAATCTTTAACCCAACTAACGCTTTATTTTCTATATTTGGATTTCCAAATTCGCCATATCTGGCAAAAAAAGATTCTGGATTTTTTATATAATCTAAATATTTCCCTAATCTCGCTGATAAGGTCTCTCCGCCAGATACTTGCGCTTTTACACCCAAATTGCTTAAAATCAAAGAACCGCTTTCACTTGAAAAAAACCAAACTAAGATGATTACCACAAAAAACAATATTGCCCATGTATATTGTCCCTTAGCCAAAGAAGCAATAATAAGTACTACTAAAAATCCGATTATTACCCATTTTAAAGATAATCCACCAATAGAAGCTATATTAGATAAGTTTAGTCCAGCATATGAAGTCAAGAAATATAAAACAAGAGGAATCAAAACTAAAATCACTCCCAAAAGAGCATAAGAATGTTTACCTTTGCTGTCTTTTTTTGATATTAACCATAACCCACATACAATTAATAATAGAGCAATAACCCAGTTGAAGACATTAAGACTTAGTAGTTTAACCGCAACAGTAGAAATGTTTCCAAAATAAAACAATAACAAACCCAAAACAGCTAAACCAACAAGAATTAAAAATTTATTTTTTGAACTTAATTTAGATTTAACAAGAATGTATAAAACTACAATCGCAATAGCAACATACAAATAAACTGTTGAAAATAACCCATAAATATACAAACCAACCAAAGACAGTATTAATCCACCAATAAGATATAAATAACCTATGTTATGTGTTTTAGATAATTCAGATAAACCAAAAAAGATTAGAATTACTCCACTAATAATAAACGCCAATCCCCCAAAGGTACTAAGATAACCAAACTGAACAACATTAAATCCTAATAAGATACCTGCAATAATTATCACGATAATAGCAATAAAAAACGGTTTTATCCACCAACTTGCTTGTGCAAGTCTACGAGAAGCTACAGTAAGTGGCCTTTGATATGCGTATCTTGCTCCAACAACTGCTTTTTCCTTTCCTTCCTCAACCTTTTTGCCTTTTTCTCTTTGCCATTTTTTAAACCACGAACCTAATGACCCAAGTTTTGAAAAAAAACCACCTTTACGTTTTTTATATCGTTCTGCCTCACGTTTTTTATCTTGTGGAGTTGGTTGGGGAGAAGGTGACTGCGCTTGTTGTCTTGGAGACCCACAGTACTGACAGTTAGTAAGAGAATCATTAAGATTTATATCACCATTCCTACAAGTCCAAACCATACTAGAACTCCACCTCTTCTTTTAGTCTCATTTTTTCCTCTTTTTCAATTTTAGTTTTTCTTTCGCGAACGCCCAAAGCTTTCGCTTGGGCCCAATTGCGCAAACAATTTGGGTTTCTTTTTTCTAAAAAGAAAGGCTCCTTTTAATCATAATTTACTAATTAATTAATATTTAAAGCTTTCACAATTTTTTAACTTTTCAATTCTTTTATTATTTCTTTTAGGAATAGAATAAACTCCTTTGTAAACTTAGGAAAACCTTTATCTATTGGTATTAAAATAAACGCTTCTTCACCTAAAACCAAATCATCACTAAGTTGGGTCTCTTTGTTTTTTATATTTTGGGTGTACTTCTCAAACTTCAACATATCACTTATCTTTTCAATTATTTGTTTCTTAAAATCATCCAATCTTAATTTTTCCTTCCTTACAATTAAGAATACATCAACAAAGTCTCGAGCTTTTATTCCTCTTCTCGTTAATATAGCTCTTACTTTCTCAATAAGAATCTCTCTTACATCATAGACTTTAATTCTTACGGGCTCTGTTAGATAAGAATAGTAGGGAAATAAAGTTTCAATTTCTTTCTTGTCTTTATTGCCTAAAATAAAAATAGCGGGCATCTCTTTAATAGGATAGTTCAATTTCTCAATAAAGTTCACTTGAATTTTAATAAATGATGGTTTATTTAAAACAACAGAATCATACCAGATTTTCAAAGTTACAAAAGCATTGCTTCCCCCAAACTCAAAGTATTTCCTATTTTCTTTCTCAATTTTAAAATCCAGATTGAATTGTTTTGCTATTGGTTCGATTAATTCGCCAAGCTGGTCAATCTTATTGGACATGCTTGTTCTGATTTTGCTTTTCGATATTCCAGCAAATTCTTTTTGATTCAAATAAGTAAAATCCAAGTCTTCTGAAAATCTAAAATAGCCAAAACAAATTTTGAGAAGGCAAGTTCCTCCTTTAAACGCAAAGTTTTCTTTGAAGTCTTTATTTTTTACTAGCTCGTTAAGAAGCATTTGTAATAAAATATCTTTCTCAATTAAGTCTTTTCTTGCGATTCCAAGTTTATCGCTAATATGATTGATGAATTTTATGTCTATCATAGCATCTCCTTTAATCTTTTAATTGTTCTTTTATCATAATTTTTCGAATATTTAAGTAGTTTTGTTTTTGAACATTTCTCAAATATTTCTTCTGGAATTAATTTAACATTGCCATACTCTTTTAAGTAAATAAAATCGAACATTGTTTTTTCGGTATCAGAATATGGCAAATCTTTATTGATTATCCCAAATCTTGTAAGTTTAGAATTTATTTTGATAAATTTAATTTTGTATCCTAATATTGTAAATGTTTTAGCTCTAAAGACTTTATCATTAATTACATAGTCAATAGTAAAATATTCGTGAGTTAGATTATTTAATTTTAAAGCCGTTGATAAACCAAAATACCAATTCTTAACTCCTTTGATTTTCAAAGCCTCTTTAATAGCTTCCAAATGGTTTATATTAATTTTATTTAATTTTCTTTCCTCAATAGACTTAATATAAAATATGCCTCTTAAGATTCTTACTAAATATTTGTAGTGAGTTAAGTATCTAATAGTTACATAATAGTCCAAACTAAGTTTTTTACAATCTGCTCTAAGCTCTTCTCTTGTGATAAACTTCTTATCACTCAATTCCAATTTCCTAACCATAATTTTAAGTGTCATATTGCATTGTTATAAAAGATATAACAATATAATATTTATAAATCTATCTATTTTCTACTTTTAGTTGAATTATAATGTTACCCTTTACCTATATCACAAGAAGATCAAGTATATCAAGAATATGCTAACGGAAAGAATGCCCATCCCTTGACAAAGCAAGGATGAGCGTATATATTCTTATTTAGAGTCTTATGATTTAAATAGCTTTCGCTTTTCATGTCCGAAACTCCCTGGTTTCTTCTCAATTATTTTAAATTAAAAAAACTTAATACCCTCTCAGTTTCTTCATCCATAACCTCAAATTTTCTATTATCTAAAAAATCCTTTTTCTCTAGTTCTGATTTCAATTTTCTTTTTAGTTCATCTTTAATCTTAACTTTATCATAATTATTCCAATTTTCTTTTATAGCGATTTTCTGGGCTTCTTTCATCAATACCTCAGAATCTTTGGAATATTTTTGGGCATAAATCTCATTAAAATTAACAATTGAACCGATTTTATGTCTTAGAGCCTTGGCTAGCAGATTAGTTAGCTCATGAATAATCTTTGTTTTACTCATTTTAACAATTTATTTATTTTACCCAATTTCATTTTTATTATTTCTCTTAATTTACCCATCTCTTTTATATCTAGGTTCTCATTAGTTTTAGTATAAGTAAATAAAGGCTCACCAAGTAATATTTTCAATTTATTATCTACCTTAATAGGATCTTCATTCTTTTTTTCTAAAAAGCGTTCAATTGTTATTAGTCTTCTTATACTATCATAAAAAATTCTGCTACTAACATTTATTTCTAATAAATCTTCTGGCATCATTAGAAGAAATTTTATATGCTTTTTATCTATTTTCCTAGGTAAAACTTCAAATTCCTTGTTAGAAACACCATAATAAAGCATGCCTCTTGTTAATGGACAAACTTGTTTTAAATAATCTAAACTATTTTTTGTAATTGATATTAGATGAAGTTTCAAATTAATCTTCTCGACCAATTCATTATAAACTGTTTCTTCAAGTTTTTTATTATCTGTTATGATTATTATGTCTATATCATTATACTCTATTTTCTGGGTTAGAAAAGATCCTACCAAAAAGACCTGCTCTATTACTTTGAATTTACCCAAAAAAGAAAAAATCTCTCTAATTAATTTCTCTTTGAATTCTGTAAGTTTCAACAAGTTCTTGGAATAAGATAGTTTTAAGCATTTCTCTAAAAGTTTTACTTCAGCTAGATCTCCAACTTCAAATATCATTTCCATTTCCCTAGGCACATAAATCTGGTTAAACCTGCTGCCTTTAGATACTTTATGAACAAATCTCATAATACGTATTAAGTACGTACTATTTAAAAACTTTTCGGAAAATAAGTATTCCTTAGTCTCCTCACTACCTTAGAAAAGTTTATATATAACTTAATTCATAATTATAAATGGTGAATTAAGAATGATAATTGAAATAAGTAAAGGAAGACAGATAACTATTCCAGCTAATATAAGGAATGAATTTGATTTAGACACTGGTTCAAAGCTCGAAATAGAAAAAATAGACAATAAAATAATCTTGAAACCAATGGGCAATGACTTAGATAATATGTTCCTTCAAGCAAAAAAAGTAAAACCAAAACATAGATTAAGTGCCAAACAAATGGACGATCTAAATGAGAGGTTATTTAAATGAGGTTTATTGATAGTAACGTACTAGCTTACGCTTTTTATGATAATGAATATAGAGAAAGATGTCAAGAAATAATAAAGAGTGGTGGTTTGATTAATGCAATAAATCTTATTGAAGCATATAATATCATTCAATTTGAAACTAGTATAGAATACGCTACTGAATCTATAAAGTCCTTGCTTAAGTCAAATTTGAGGATAATTGAAGTAGACATGAACATAATTTTTGAAGCCCTTAAAAAAACACAGAAATATAAAAAACTTAGATTTATCGATCTGGTCCATTATATAACCTCTTTAATCTATAATTGCGATGAAATAGCAAGCTATGATGCTGATTTTGATAATTTAGAAATAAAAAGAGTTATTTAACTAAATATCCATCACTCAATATAATCAATTTCTAATAGAGCAATATTAAATTCATCTTTAGCAAATATTTTAATGAAATTCTCCCCTTCTTCTATAAACTTGCTTATGTCTTTCTCAAATTTATTACTATTCTGGTCTAAATAAACAGTTCCTGAATTAATTCTTACTTCAGCTCTTTTTCTGTCTTTCTCATTATCAAACTTCATTTTCAGCTTAACTTCAGCATCTTCATCTTTTATTTTTTCAAATTGATCACTATCAACAGTAAAGTAATAAATAGGATTAAATCCTTCATCAAATTTATATCTTAATCTTATCTGCTCAATAATGTAATTTCCTTTATCAACCTCAAAAGTCAGGTAATTAGTTCCATCCCCAAAGTAATCATCTGGCACATCAAACTTGGCCTGAGAGGCATCACAAACAACCTTCCCAAAAAATACGCTTCTTCTGTTCAAAAATACCTGTAATATCCCTTGGTCTGCCTTAAGTTCAATGCAGTTCACGAAAAACTCTAGTCTAGCATCGCTTATTGCATCAGCTCTATTAACTTCAAATTTTCTTAATTCCTGTTTATTCACAATGCTTGATTGCTTGACTAGTTCAATGTCTCTTATTATATATTGATTAGTGCTCAAAATAGCCCACCCAGGATTAGTTGCCATAAACCTTAATCTATTTACTGTTCTCAAATCAACAATGGGTAATTTTACAGGAATATCATTAATATCAACTTCACCTTCAAATATAACATTTCCATTTAGCTCAATTATTAGCCCACCTTTTCCTTCAACAACATTAAAAAATAAGTTTAAGTCTTCTAGATCCTTCTCATCCTTAACCTCAAAATTCAAGTCTCTATAAGTATTATCAAACAGAGTTCTAGAAACAGTTATTCTGTCAGCTAATTTTCTCCCAACCTTTTGGGAAGTTTCCATCAAGCTTGCAGAAGCAAAATCTTTTTTTACCTCATCTTTGCCAGGAGGCAAGACAACACCTGGCTCCCTTAATAGCAAAACTGTTTTTCCAATATCATTTTCTCCATTATCATTTCCATTATCACCATTAAAATCATCATAACTAATGTTTCTTCCTTTTATCACATCCTCTCTGGCTTCCTCTGGCAGTAATATCAAATAAACAAGCAAGAATAATAAGATTAATAGAATTAACGAAGCAACAGATGCAGTTGCACTCTCAGGAGCAGCCCCTCTTTTAAATTTCATGTTAATAAACATCTTTTTGTTTATATATAAAGATTACTCCTTTTTTGTTTTTAATTTATTATAAATTTTCTTTGCTAACCAGCCAATAGGAGTACCAATTAAAATACCTAAAGCAAGATTGCTTAATATTAAACCAGCTGCAGTTAAGAAAGCATATTTACTGGCAACACCAGTAGCAACAGCAGTTGCATATTGCCATGCGCCAGAAGCCAAAGCTCCTAAACCTAAACCAATCAAACCTTCTTTTCCATGTCCTGCACCAACAGCAATACCACCAGCAATAGAAAATATAGGACCTAAATTATTAACAACAGCATCTAATCCATATAAAGCACCATTAGCGCCATTTGCAGCAATTAACCCTGCATCAGCAAGGCTTCCTTCTAAACTAGGGCCCATAAAATTATAAGTTGCTAATTGAGGAAAAAGACCAGTGTAAAAACTGCCAGTCGCAACTGCTGCTCCACCTAATAAAGCAGTTAAACCTTCTCCGCTCAAGAATTTATCTTTATCTGTCATTTTAATCAATTTTCATAATAAAGAACTTATTTATAAATCTATCGATTTATAATCACTATAAAGTAACTACAAAAACAAAAGGTTTAAATACTGCCATTTTGTTAAATTTTATATTATATTTAGGAGGATAAAAATGATGAAACCAACAAAAAGAGATTGTATCGCCGCTGTATGTGGTTTGTTAGTTGGTGTAGGAGCAACAACATATTTTTCTAGTAGAACAAATAGCGAACCAATCAATTATACCACTCCACAAGCTGCAGGAATGAAAAACATAAAAATTCCAGAAGGTGTTAGTAATCCAATCAGCGTATTAGGGACATGGAATGGTATTGAAGGCATTTTAGTCGACATGAGAACAGGAATGCCAGATGCTAGACTTAAGCTTAACGCACAAAGACAACCAATAGGCTTTGATAGAGTAAACGATGAAATGACTTACAATAAGAGAACTCATCAAATTGGTCTTGGATACACAGAATTATTAGTGCCTATTTCACCAAAAAAATAAAATTTTATTTTTTTCTTTTTATATTATAAACTTCAAAAACCTCGGTTCTTTGAGTAATAACTTTAAAACAAATTTAGAAACAAAATCCCTGTCATAGTAGTTTAGTATTTTTCTTATTTTTTCTTTTTTCACTAATTTTATTAATTCATTATACTTTTCATCATTTAGTTTATCTAGTTTCTTTCTTAACATCAAATGCAACCTTAAATCTTTCCCAATTCTTTTTCTCCATAACTTATCATAACTCTTATCTTCAATTATCGATTTACATAATTCTTCACTAGCCATCATCCCTTGCAATATCCCACCATAAGTAGTAGCCTTGACAAATCCAGCAGCATCTCCTGTTAAAAACACGTTTTTTTTGCTGGTTATAACTTTAGGATCAAATACAGGTATTATTCCAGATTGATATTCAATTATTTTTCCATTTAATTTTTTCAAATATTTCTCAAATAGATTCTTAGGATTAAAATTAGCAATCACTCCTAATCTAGTTACGTTAGTATCTTCAGGAACACTCCATCCAAAATAACCTTTTCCTAAATAAACCTCATAGAAATCATTAGATACATTTGCCTTAACTCTCGCTTGCAGTCCAGTGACAAATTTCTTATTAACAAACAACCCATTAGTTTTAGCAACAGAGCTTAAAGGCCCGTCAGCGCCAATTAAAAATTTAGTTTTTATCTTTCTTTTGTTGGTTATCACTTCATTATTCTTAAAATCTAAGTATTTTTCACCTAAACATACTTCAACTCCATTATCAATAGCCATTTCCGCCAAATACTGATCAAATTTAGCCCTGTCAAAGATATTATCCCCTTTAATTTTCACATCAACGAAATCACTATTAGGACTATGGACTCTTACTAGATAAAATTTGTTTACCAATAGCTCTTTTTTAACTTTAATTAATTTCTCAACAGTACTAGTTATTATCCCGGTACACTGAACAGGCTTTCCAATTACCTTATGCTCCTCAATTATTCTTACTTTTTCTCCTTTTTTAGCTAGTAAATAAGCTAAATAACTACCACTAGGCCCTGCTCCTATAATAGATATCATTTTTAGTTCTTCTTTTCCCGAAGGTTTTATTCCTTCTTTCCTAGGTTTCTTTCTAAGAAAGCTATAAGAAACGGCTCTAAAAAAATTTATAAATCTACCTAATAAGTAAAAAGACATAATGATTGGTGATATCTTTTTAATAATAGTAACATTAGCTGCTTTAATCTCAGCAACTATAACAGATATTAGAACCAAAGAAGTCCCTGATTGGGTAAGTTATGCCTTAATATTCTCAGGATTGTCAATAAGGCTTATCTTCTCTTTAATATTCTTAGAGCCTTATTATTTCATTTACGGCTTGATAGGCTTTGGTTCTATGTTTATTCTAGGCAATATATTATATCATTTAAAGCAATGGGGTGGTGGAGATGCAAAATTAGTAATGGGCTTAGGCTCAACTTTAGCAACAAAACCATTCTATCTTCAAGATTCCCTGTTTCCATTCTTGTTAACCTTGCTTTCAACTATCTTTATTGTTGGTTCATTATACGGCCTTTGCTGGTCCATATCCCTAATCTTAAAAGACTATAACAAGTTCAAGTCAGAATTCCTAAAATTAAATCATAAAAACTATAAAATAATAAAAATAATCTCTCCTATCCTAAGTTTATTCTTAATAACTCTAATTTTCTACTTTCCAAACTTTAAAATTTTAGCAATTATCTTAATAATACTACTATTAATTTATCCTTACTTATTCATAGCTGTTAAAGCAATTGAAAACATTCATTTTTATATCTATAGAGAAACAAATAAGTTAGTTGAAGGTGATTGGATCGCAAAAGACATAAAACTAAACAAAAAGTTAGTTTTCCAAAAAAAAGAGTTAGGCATAGAAAAAAAAGATATATCTCATTTAATTGATTTAGGCATTAAAAAAGTTTTAGTAAAAGAAGGAATTCCTTTTATACCTCCATTCTTGATAGGAACAATAATAGCTTTAATTTTGGGTAATCCTTTTATTTGATTAAAGATAATTGGACCTCAATTGATATACAGTCAATTCAGCTCTACATCTTTGTTCATCTATTCTTTTAATTTCGGCTTCAGTATCAGCACACATTCTGGCTAACACAACTTCTAATCTTTGCTTTGATTTCTGGGTATTTAAAGGAGAATACCCCCAATAGGTAAGTTTAACATAATATTTTATTTAAAAAGAAACATTTTTATATCATAATGTTAATTTTAACAAGGTGGATTAAAAATGTCTAAAAACAAAGATTGGAGCTGGATAATAATACTTATAATAATTATTATTATAGCTTACTTAATTTTAAAGGCAAAAGGAGCATTATAATTTCGGAAATAAGTTTATTCAAATTATCCCAATTAAGAATAGATATTTTTATAGCTTATCTGCTTCATTCAATTTTATTCTTTGTGGATTTAAATCATTCAACCTATCAAAAAGATTTGGATGATAATCTCCAAATATATGATCTAAACCGCAAACATAAACAACCCATCCCATTTGCCTTCTTAGTAAAGCTTCTGTGAATCTATCTCTCTCTTGATAGAATCTAACTAATTGAGGATTATCATTTACTGGGTATGCTGTTAGTGAATATTCTCTATCAATTTCTGATTTCAACTCCTCTGGAAGTAATCTTAGAATTCTTCCCAATTTCACATTTAATGGACTTTTAGGGTTTTCAGCTTCGCCTTTAAAATCTACATCTGCAAGCACTTGTGGATTATCGCAATACAAGACAGGGATATTTTTTGAAGCAGAATGATCATCAACAGCTCTCTGTTCATAATTTACTGAAGAAAGCCACAATTTTAAAGTTTCGGGATTTGAATCAGGAAATTTCTTTTGTAGATTTTTAAGAGCCTCCAAAAAGTTTTTTTATCTGTTAATCTTCTAACTAAGTCTGAGGTTTCTATAGAATCTTCCTTTGTCTCTTCAATTCCTATTATATCTGGGTTAAATTTTTGTAGTAATTTACCTAATCTATTATATCCATTGATGTCAAAATGTGCTGTTCCTATTAAAGTTAACATTTTACCCCCTAAGGCATTCTCTCAGAATAATCAGCTTCATTTAATTTAATAACTTTAATTTTCTTTTCTTCTATTTTCTCTTCTTTTTTGACAATTTTATTTTTTAAATTTTCAGAAATTTCTTTAGCTACATTATCCATTTCTTCATCACTAATTTCTGTTTTTTCCCATCCAACTTTAACTTTGTCATCTTTAAACCTAGGAATAATATTAACAACCACATGAGGAACCATTTGTCCTGCTACAGTTCCATTATTAACAATAATATTAGTCCCTTCAGCTTTTACACTTTCAAAAATACTTCTAGCAATATTATTAGCCAAATTAAATAATTCTCCAACATCTTCAACTTGAGCTAGAACTTCATAATGTTTTTTAGGCATTAATAAAACATGACCTTTATTAGCAGGATTAATGTCTAAAACCGCTAAAAACTTTTCATCTTCATAAACTTTCTTGCTTTCAATTTTTCCTTCTATTATGCTACAAAAAACACAACCTCCTTGCTGTTTTTTCAAAAACTCTAATTGCTCTGGAGTTAATTTTCTAGTAAATTCCTGTAAAGCCCTTCTCTGTTCTTCTACAGGTAACTTAACTATCTGATTTAATTCATCTAATTGTTCTTTTGTTAATGGACTTTCCATTTATTCTCCTTTTAATTTCACATTAATTTATCTATTTCTAGCTTGAATATTTCTTCTACAAAGAATTTTCATTTTTAGATAATCTTCAACATCTTTTCCCTTGTAAACAGGCTTAAGAGTACTAACATCAACTGGTTGAACAAAAAATTCAGTCTGGTGGCAATCAAAAACCCTAGCAGTTTCAACTTTATTAGGATCATCATATATTAAAATAACATAATTTCCATCACTAGTTGTGAAATAATGAAAACGCTCTACTCCTTTAATCCTCTTTTCCATACATGTAGAATCTTCTCTGCTATCTAAAAATCCTGCTGTCCAAGCTAATCTTTCCAAATATCCTTTTCTTTCACTAACTACCGCTGTTTTTGGTTTGCTCTGTACATCTGCCCAATTTGTAAAACTTAAAGTTGCTCTTTCCATTTTAATCTTACCTTATCAACCTAACAGGTTTAAATATATACTCTAAAGGTTTAGTCAAAATCCTATAAGGTCTTTTTATAATATTTCCTAATGTAGACAAAATTCTTTTAGTTTGTTTAATAGGGTGTCTCATACCATAGTATAAATCATATATTCCTTTCAAAGCTGTATTTACCCCAGCATAACCCAAAACCATTCCTACAGGAGTTCCGATAACACTACCAGCTATAGCCGCATTTGAATAACCTAAAGTAGCTCCTGTAATGGACTTTCCTAAAATCATAGGACCATAAACAGCGCCTACTGTAGCAGCAGCTAATCCGCCACCAATTTCTCCAACTTTAGGAACTGTTCTAATCCTATTCTCTAAATTTAACATTTTAACCTCATTTTATTATTAACCAATAGTAATAATAGCAGTAGAACTAGTATATAAATCTTGCTATTATTTACTACTCATCAGAAATAACAATATTAACACCTTTCAAAATTTTTCTTAATTTTTCCTAAGGCGTTTAACAGGGTGATAAATGTTTTTCTTTCCGATTTTCCCCAAGGCTTCCCAAAGCTTTCGCTTGGGCCCAATCGCCTTATCGATTTGGGTTTCATAAAAAGGCTTAGCCAACCATCCTTCTAACATCTATAACTTCAGCGCTCTCAACACCAACAACATTTCTTAATAAATCCTCTAAAGGATCTAGATTGCTTATTGCTTCATTTAAGCTTAAAATAATAATTAAAGCCACTAATCCAAAGGCAACAGGCTCTTTATCTATTTTTTCAATCTTGCCCCCAAATTTAGTGACTATAGAATTAACTTCCTCTCTAATTTTGTCTAAGTCGGTTTCAACATCCTCAGGCATTAATCTAACAGTTATTAAAACAAAACCCATTTTAATTTGGCCCTACAAAACCGCATTTTTGACATTTATAAGGTGTGGCTAGTCTCCTTTCATTAAACGTTCTGCTTATCACAGATTTGCCACAATTAGGACATGGAAAACTCACAGAACCAGCAGGTATGAATTTTATCTTCTTTTCATCAACAAAGAGCAATTCCTTTTCATCAACCTTTTTTTCCTTACTCTCCTCAATAACAGGATTCTCCAAGACCACATTTTCTTGAGTTAATAGAGAATTACTCTTATCCCCTGAAAAAGATGATTCTTCCTTTTTAACCATCCTTAAACCGCCCCAATAAATATTTATAAACCTTTCTCCCTATTTTTTAAAAGGAAGTTGATAAGAAACATAGTAACTTAAAAGGAAAGTGATAGGAACCGTAGGTAATTTAAAAGGAGTTGATAAGAACCTTGGTTCTTATTGCCCCTATAGTTTAGCGGATAAAATTCAACCTTGCGGTGAGCCTTCTTTAAAAAGAAGCTTCGGGAAGAAATTCCTAACAAAAAGGTTGAGACCGAGGTTCAAATCCTCGTGGGGGCATGTAATACTTTTTGTTACACTTCTTGATATACATTATATTGCACAGTTTGTAATAAGATTTATAATACAGATTATATTGTTAATAATATGATAATAAAACCTAAAACAAAATTAGGTAAATGGTCTGCAGGACTGAACATATTGTTTCTAATAATAATT
>Ga0209541_10005329_pt1 | contig 22492 bp, 30 predicted proteins | sample RifCSPlowO2_01_FD_184027 | JGI IMG/M metagenome (GOLD analysis project Ga0209541, IMG submission 184027) | Groundwater microbial communities from Rifle, Colorado - Rifle CSP2_plank lowO2_0.1 (SPAdes) (version 2) | ecosystem: Environmental > Aquatic > Deep subsurface > Groundwater | place...
CAATTACATAAAAACCTTCTATTTGACTTTCTCCCAAGCGATACCTTTTTAATACTGTGCGTCTGGATGAAATCCATGCTCACAACAAAAGAGGTGGGAACGCCAGGGCCACAACGCTGTCCCAATTGCGGCAAGCAAATGCTTTCGTTCAACACTGAACAGAACACCTTGCGATGCAGCAACTGCGGCTACGAGCGCAAGATGCAAACATGACCGACATCCACAAAGCACAACGCGTCGGAGTTTTTGTCGACGTGCAAAATCTCTATTACTCAGCACGCTCGATTTACAACACCCACGTCAACTTCAAAGCAATCTTGACCGATGCGCTGAAAGGAAGGACGCTTGTACGTGCACTCGCATACGTCATCAGAACAGAAGAGGCAAATAAAGAAAAATTTTTCGACGCGCTCGGTCACATCGGATTTGAAATCCGCGCAAAAGACCTTCAAATTTTTTACGGTGGGGCAAAAAAAGGAGACTGGGACATAGGCATCGCAATGGACTGCATCGAACTTGCGCCGCGCCTTGACACCATCATTCTCGTCAGCGGAGACGGCGACTTTGTACCCCTTGTCGAGCACTTGAAACGGGCACTCGGCTGCAGAGTCGAAGTTGCCGCATTTGGAAGAAGCACCAGTGGTAAACTTAGCGAAGTTGCCGATGACTTCCTTGACCTTGACAAGAACTCAAAACGATACCTTATCGCAACAAAAAGCACACATCCGATTCAAAAAGAAGCAGTAACAAAACAAATAGGTGGAATAAATGGAGCTAAACCAAGACAACTTTGAAGAAAAAGTTGTGAAAAGCAAAAAAATGGTCGTTGTGGACTATTTTGCTCCGTGGTGTCAGCCGTGCAAAATGATTGCACCAGTGTTTGAAAAACTATCCAAGCAGTTGACACACATCATGTTCGCAAAAGTCAACGTCGACGAAAACAGCCAACTTGCCAGCGACCAAGGCGTGATGAACATCCCTTGCGTCATCATCTACAACAACGGCGAAGAAGTCGACCGAATCGTAGGATTCCAAACCGAGCAGCAACTGAAAAGCAAGATTATAAACTCACTCTCGTGATAATCATCATCAACTTCAAAACGCACGTGACAGGAAAAGAAGCCACAAAGCTTGCACGCCTCTTTGAAAAAATTGCGCGCGCGAACAAAGCAGCGGTTGTTCTTGCAGTAAAGACAAACGACCTTGGAAAAATAAGCTCCCTGGTAAATATACCGGTTATTGCTCAGCAAGTTGACAACTTTTCACGCATCAAAAAAGGAATCGGTTCGCTCATCAACCATTCTGACCACCCCCTCACTCTTTTGGAAATCAAACGTGCAATTGCACAATTACGCAAAAATAGATTGATTTCTATCGCTTGCGCGCCCAATTCCACAATTGTCAAAAAAATAGCGAGGCTTAAACCTGACCTCATCGCCATCGAACCACCAGAACTCATCGGCGGAAACAAATCAGTCTCCACCACAAAACCCGGCGAAGTGCGCAAGGCAGTGCAAGCTGCAAACGGAATCCCACTCCTCTGCGGAGCAGGAATCAAGACGCGCGCAGACGTAATTGCGGCACGAAAATTAGGCGTGCAGGGAATATTGATTTCTTCAGGCGTCGTGAAAGCAAAAAACCCCGGGAAAGCACTCGCCGAACTTCTTCATTGAGCCTTGTTCTTCTTGCGCAACTGATCAAGCTCAATCCACTTGTTCGAACGCTGGTCATACACGTAAATCCCGGTTACGATGACTGCAAAAACCAAAAACATCCACCTCATCGTCTTTATTTTTCCCACACTGCCTGAAACAAAACCAGTCGGCACTTCCATCGCCGCACGTGGCTCAAGCGGAGGAAGCACAACATATTCCTTGTTCTCTTCCGGAGCAGGAGACGGCCGGTCCAATTGTGCGATCTCCACTGGAACATACTGCTCTTCGCTTGGCAGAACCATAACACGATCAGTTGAAGACACTTCTTGCGCACCTTTCTTGACTGCAGCCAAAATAACATTTTCCGTCTGGTCCGCAAATATACGTACGCTATAATTTGCCACAAGAGTTCCATCAACAATAACTGCTCCAGGCAGAATCCGATCAACTTCTACTGCTGGAGCCTCAACCTCAAACTCAAAAAATGCGTTCTGAACATTGGGCTCTATACTACCTTGCGACCATGTGACACTTTCATCATCCTTGCTTGAAGTCCAGCCATCATACGATTCAACATATGTGACTGGAATCGCAGAGATAAGCTTGATATCATGGATGATTTGCCCACCCTTATTATTTATCTCCAACTTGAGCGTGGATACTGTGGATTCGTAGAGAACTGAGGGTGAAACAGACACTTCTAGCGCCCCCACTGTGGTGATAAGCCCTAAGAAGAGCAGAAAATACTGAATTTTCATACACACTGACCTCCTTTTTAAACTAAAACTGCCAAAAACTGCAAATCTATATAAATTGCATAGTTTATAGAGATGGACTATATATGTTGTCGTCAATATATCTCTATAAAATCTATAAAAAGAGCAATATGACATCGACAGCCATTAAAGGGTTAGTGCTTTCTTTTGGTTTCTTTGTATTCGGCATCCTACTCTCGCCCTATGTCCCTGTGGTTGCAACAGGTATGCTGAGCGCCCCTTCAACACACATCCCTTTCGAATCCATCGAACTCTACCAGAATGAGCTGCGCATCAAAGAACCCAATCTTCAATACGCACAAGTACGTTCTGGCTCCATGTCCCCAGTCATCCCTAAAGGAGCAACAATTGTTGAGAAAAAACCGAACTCGCCACGCGACATCCTTATTGGAGACATCATCTCATTCTACGAACCAGTAAGCAGACAAGTGGTTGTCCACCAGGTGACTGACATTTACGCAAGAAAAGAAGGAACACACTATGCAACTCAAGGTGTCGCCAACCTCAGAGAAGACCCCTGGAAAGTACCATACACTAGCGTCCAAGGAATTTTGGTTGCAGTACTGCGCTAAGAAACCCGCACTACAACTTGATAGATTTTCGCCGAATAAAACGCTGCAACATTTGTCTTATACGCATCAAGAGAACACGGCGCGACAGAAGAAGAGTCATAGACACACACGTTGAACACATAGTCACCTTTCTGAGTCGCAACACCGAGTGCTGTGTTGACATCTGCCTTGATAAGTACCGGCATCACTTTCTGCTCGTTTTTCTGCAGCAAAAATGGACCAATTTCTTTAAAAGAACCAAGCCACTTTGAATCCACGTATTGACGGTCAACAGAAACCGGTTTGCCATCCGGAGCTGATGCACCCGAATAACTCACCTGCATAGAAAATTCTCTGCTCGTTGCCGGATTACGCACCCCCACACCAAACGTCGCAGGCTGGCCTCGCTTGACAACCTGCACAGGGAACGGAATTGAAACCAGTTTGTTTCCTGCACGCAACGAATTCATCACTTCAGCCCGTGTTTGCTTGTCGATTTCAGCGCTCAAGGTGTCAACATCACCAAACCATTTGAAAAGCAAATAAACTGAGATTGAAAAAATAAGAATTGAGAATATAAGCAAAACTATTATTCCCACGCTGAACTCAATACCTTTCTTATTCATTCCCCTGCGCTTCATCCCGGACTCACCAAAACAAGCTTGCCCAAAGGTTTTTGGAACACGCCCTCCTGGACCTTCTCATTCTTGACGTACGAATACCCTATCGCAGCAGTAATCGTTCGCTCATCCTCTGCGACACTTTGAGAAGGAACAGTAATTGAGAAAGTAATCGGCGTCTGGCCAACCTCCTTGTTGACTTGAGATTCCGCAATCACTTGCGCGCCTTCAAGCAAACGCACGGTTTTGATGGTCACCTTGCTAACTTCCGTATCCGCGCGCTGCTGAACAACATCTATTGTGAACACGTCTTTTGTCGTGTCAAACGGCGCGCTGAATTTATAATTCATGCTCAGCTCAACAGGACCCAAGTCACGCGTCTCAAAAATGTTATTTGGCGTGACTATTATGCTTGGCCGAAGGGAAACAACACACTCATCTTGCTCACATGACTCTTGTGTGAAACTTCCTCCGCCAGTACACGTGCCACAGTCCGTTATACAGGTACACTTGTTCTCGTTCGTGTCACAAACACTATTCCCACACGCGCCCGGGACAGGCTCATGCGTACAAAAACTGGTCTGTGGATCGCAGAAATCGCGCGTTCCGGGATTCAAATCATCACAACTTGCTGGACAAGGATATTTTGAAACAGGATTGACAAACAAAAACTTCTCGCGGTAATTCACATTGAACGAACTTTCTTTTCTCACTGGCTTGTCGCCCTGCAGAACACCATACTCGTAACGGACTTTCAACACCAAACTGTTTAACTCGTTTTCGACCTCGAACGCAGGAAAATCAAGAATCAACCCCTCGTTCAATTCCACTCCTTCCCAAAGCGGCCGGTTGATGTCCTTCCGACCCAGCACGAGCTTTCTTCTATCCTTAGTCATGCCCGAAAGCTCAACATCAATAATCCGCTCGTCACGATTCTGCGGACCTTGCTCAAGACGGATCGCGACTGTGAATAAATCTTTTTTGAGGTTGAACGGCTGGCTGTAACTTGACTGGATGTGGAACTTATCGCCCGCATTTGAGATGTCATTGACTGAAGATAACGGACGCACTATTCTCGCAGGAACTCCTTGAACACACTTATTGTTCACCAGTTGATATTCCAAATATTGCTTATCTTTCACTTTCCCTTCACACGCACCACAATCACTTGCACACGTATTCTGGTCCTCCCCTATCTCAAGTTCACATTTATTGTTGCCACAGACATTCGCAAGCGGAGCATACGCACATTTGCCGTCTGTGCATGACACAATGAAACCTGGCGCTGACTTTGCCGTGCAGTCAGAAGCTTTCGAACACTCTGGCTTTGCGCAGCTTGCGAGAAGTAACAATAATACAACACCTAGTATGTATGCACACCTCATTTTCATATGAGCATAGAGAACGCGATTTATAAAGGTTGCTTTGCACAGAAGCACCAGATTTTTATAACTCAGCTCATACTTTACGTAAATGGAAGACTTGCTGGTGCAATTTTTAATCGAGGCTCCTTTTCGATACCCTGTTAGCATGTTAGGATTACTTGTCCTGCTTGCAGGTTTTGTATTACACTACGCGTATGGCACGTTTCGTTGGCTTATGCTCGCAGGAATCTTTATCATATTCTTAGGACTAGTTATTGGCGAGCACGCACGAAGGCAAAAGAAGAAAAGAAATTAAGTTATCTCAACCGTTCAAACTCGCGCACGATAAACCAGGCAAACACGACCATGACTAGCGTTCCTGCAAGAATAAACCAAAGACCATCGTTGAGCTCGGACGTGATTGCGAAGTACAGACCGACACCCAGCAAACCAGTACCTAACCATAAAAATTTGTCCAGGACGAGCTTCATGATTTCGAATTCCTCGGACTGGGTCATATGGCGTTTTGAACCTGCACCTATGGTTTTGTAGAGTTCGTGTTCTACAAAATTCAACTTAGGCTCCATCGTTTTTGCTTTTTTCATTTTACACCACGTTCAAGACTACTGATTTGCTTGCGTACGGAACCTGGTCAGCTACGAAATCATGCTCCTCGCACTTGAGGTCACCAGGCGACTTGTACACGTTGACCTCCATGCTGTAGCGGTCAGACTTGATTCCTTTGACAAGAATTGTACCATCATAGGCATTCCCTTCAAAGTTCTTCAAATCAAACTCGCCATTGAGACTCTTGAACCAGTTCTGGTCACTTGGGACCGGGTCCAATGTTGAAGAATCATAACCACCAACTACAACAGGATTTGACTTCCCATCAATACAATCTGAATTTGGAGTGAACGGCTTGATGCAGCGCACTTCAACACGGAAGCAAACGCTATCTTGTTTAGGGTCATCTTGATATTTAGGATTCGCAGCGGTGTTTAGCACCCCAATCACAATGTTCTGCGGAGTCCCTTTGGTCACCTGCTCCGGGAATGAAAAGGTCAACAGTTCGCCGCCCTCCTTCATCTGGTCCTTCAATTGCTGCTTGATGATACTGAGTTGGTTTCCCACAAGCTCGGTGCCCGCACCAAACTGTTTCTTGATAAAACCAATACCTAATCCAAGAATAGTAATCGCAATGATAAGAACAACAATCGCCGTGATAGAGAGCTCAAGGGCTCCACGCTTATTCATAATACACCTCTTTGTTAACATTGTTAACGACACTTAACTATAGCACAAAGAGATAAGCTGAAAACAAGTTTTCAGCGCACCTCTTTATATCTGCAACATACACGTCAGGATATATAAATGTTACCTTGCACTTTTTCCTCTATCGGCAGAGCAACTCGGACCTCAGGCACACCCGCTGCCACACCGTCAAACTCACTTCCAATACGATACGCATTCGCCATAATGGTAAACGTGATTGTTTGGCTCGCAATCGCAGGCAAAACAGTCGAATCAACAGCGTGAACCCTTTTAAAACCACGCGGCCTTCCCAGAACATCACTTTCAAACATCCCTGGGCGCTTGCGCATAGGAAAACTCCCTCCATAATGATTTGCGCCACCTGGCTTGCTTGATTTTACCAAAGGAAGCAAGGGAAAAAAACCCAAAAGTCTATGATTGCACATCAATTTCCAAAGAATTGCACGAAGCGTTTTTTTAGATTTTAACGGCAAACCTCGAACAATAAGCTTTCCCGACTTATCCAGCGAAACATCTATTTTCCCTGAACTGTCCGAATGCAAAAAAACTTTAAGCACGACCACGTGACCCATCACAAACTTAAACGGAATCGCAAGCAACTTACACAACACGCCAAACTTTTTCTTCAGCCATTGGTCATACACATCATTATACGTATACACCTGCGCGTGAATGTGCCGCTTGTCAAGAGCAGTATCAAGTATTTCAACATACAGCTGACAAAGCGTGTGCAGTTTTTTATGCACTATATCCCTTACCCCCTTGTAAGCAAAACAGGGAACCAAAAACTGCTGAGAATCCCGCAGAGTAACTTTCTTACCAACCGCGTTCATTGAAGCAAGCAATATTTTTGTTGTAGGAATCGCCCCACACCCAATGAAAACGTGTGAACCACTGAACTCACAAGGCTCTTTTTTTGACCTGCTGCGCGCAACAATAGTCACTCCTTCTTTTTGTTCAACAACCTTGTCAACAACCACATCAGGAACATACGTGAACGTCTCATATTTTCTCAATTCATCAATCGTACCTGCTGCAGAATAAATCAACTGATTTGGACAACCATACAAGCACAGCCCGCAATACACACAACCTGGCTTACTCTCCTCCGCTGCAAAACGCACCGCTAGGCGTGAACTCCCAAAACGAAAACCCTGCTCATACAACTCAGTCTTATGCTTGCGAAAATGTCCAAGCAACAATGTTGCCTGTTCACTAGGATTGAACGTATCATATTTTTTAGTATATAACGGGAAACGCTGCACAAGCTCGTCCTTCACTGCCGCAATTTTCATGAACGAAAGCACTTTGCGATAATACGGAGCCAACTTCTTAATCTTCACAGGCCAGTCCACAATATCCTCATCAATATACGGAAGCACTGCCGCTCCCCAAACTGTGCTCAACCCACCCTTAGCAAATGAAGGCCTACAAAGCGCACCTTGCACATCAAGATGAATATGGTCCTGAACCTCACGGTATGGATAATCAGAACCGTAACTTAACTTATACGGCCCATCTTTTGCCCCCACGTCCAACTTGCACTTTATCTTCTCCACCAGTTCGGCAGGCCATTTTTTCTTCTTTTGCAGAATTGCAAGAATTTTTTGCTTGTCTTTGTCAAGAACAACTCCTGCATCTAGCAAGGTCACTTCATACCCTTTTGCAAGAAGCGCGTGAGCACAAGAAACTCCTGCAGGTCCTGAACCTACAACGTATATCACCTTTTTATGAATTTACTCACCCTATAAAAAGTTAACGCGCAAACCCCTCAAAAAAGCAATTCCGTTCTTACTTTGCTTTGTGGACTTCACGCACATAACTTATTTAAAGCCACTTTCCGAGCTATTTCTTACATGAAAAACAAACACGCACTCATCATTATAATCTGCATTTATGCCTTGTCTGCTCTCGCACTCAACCTTGTCTTTGACCTCACCATCTCCAATTCGTACCAGCGCGCAATCACCGCAGGAAGCATTGCGCAATTACTCCACAACGAACCAGGAAAACTCACCGACATCACAGCACTAAAAGCCTATTTTATTGACGGCCATGCGCACTACAAGCTATTTTCAGGAATTTCAGACTGGCAGCCACTCCAAGTCATCCTCTTAACTGCTGTCTTCTTTTTCTTCGGAATCAACACCTTCAGCATACTCCTTGTTCCACTTGCCATAACCATCCTCACACTCATATATCTCTACCGTCTGGCACTTGACAACTATCACCGCGAAAATGTCGCAACACTCACTATCCTCCTTGTTGGACTTTCCACCCTTTTTCTCTATGAATCAGCAAGCTTACTCCTCGAAACAGGAATCACTCTATTCACCACCATGACCATCTTCTATTTTGCACGATATTTAAAATCGCGCACGTCACGCTCATTCTACCTTGCCGCGCTCTCCCTTGGCCTTGGCCTACTCTACCACATTCAAATGGCATTTGTCCTGCCCGCAATGTGCATTGTCTTCCTCTGGAAAACCCCGCTTAAACCATTTTTCACCACGCCAAAGAATTACCGCATGCTCGCCATCGCTTGCTGTATCATCTTAACTGTGCTCATTCCATTTATTGTTCGAGAAATCGTCCTTACCCACGAAGGAATTTCTGTATTCAAAACCAGGGCTGCCACGCGCGTCAATTATCTCTACGAGCACACCGTCACAAAACCAGGGTTCGTCACTGCAAATGACTTTGAATTCCAAAACCCCCTCCCTTGGTACAAAAAAGAACTTATTCTCAACCGCTACCTTCTTTCCTATCTTCAGAAAGCAGTCGTCACGTTCTCTGCGTTTTTCTTCAACTGGATTCTAGCACCACTGGCATTCTTCTGGTTATTCGCACGACGAAAAAAATGTAACGATGCTGAACTTATCATTCTCCTATTCTGCATTACCACCCTCTCCATTTTCACTCTTGAAGGACTCCTCCCTCGCTACGTCATTCCAGCAGCAATACTCTTCACCACCTTCGCCGCACCAGGCGCATACCTTTTGCCCAAAAAAGTTTTCAAACCAGTACTTGCACTCGTCATCGCAATCCTCTTCATTCAAGCCGGGCTCTTTTTTGAACGTATTTACCAAGGAGAACATGTCCAGTCAATGCAACATGATTATGACACCACAGCAGCATACATCCTTAACACCACCACTGGAAATTTCACCGTCATCACGACACGCGTTTACCAAATGGCGTTCGCAGTCATGCGCAGAGATATTGAACGACGCGCCTATGTTGAAATGGTCCCATTCAACCAAACCTCTTTCACCACAATGCTGGAAGGAAATTTCAGCACCCCTGAACTTCTTGCAGGAACATCACTCCCCTACCCTACCTCGCGACCACCTGTTCGCTACGTTATCGTTCATGAAGAACTTGAAACTGGCGCTTTACAAGGAACTGCAGACTACAACGTGCGCGACTACCTTGAACACTACCCTCACGCTAATCTTGCCAAGATAATTCCCTCCGCGTTTCCAAACGCGACAACTTGGATTTATTCCATCAACTAGAAACGTTTATAAGTCACTGATTACCTGAGCAAAAAAATGATTTACTTAAGTATTGTCGTTCCAGTGTATAATGAATCTGAAGCGATTCAAGACACAATAATACGAATTCAAAAAAGCACCAGCTCACTTTCCTACCCCTGCGAGATCATCGCAGTAAACGACGGCTCAACTGACAACACGCTCTCAATTCTCAAAAAAATTACGGGCATAACTGTAATCAACAACCCCTACAACCTAGGATATGGCGCATCACTTAAAAAAGGACTCAGCGCGGCCCAAGGAACATGGGTTGCCATCACTGATGCAGATGGAACCTACCCTATTGAAGACCTCCCAAAACTGCTCACCCATATCCCTGAATACGACATGGTTGTAGGAGCGCGAACTGGAAAAAACGTTCACATTCCCTTCTTTCGCAGACCCGCAAAATGGATTATCGGCAAACTCGCCAACTTTATGACCGGCAAAAAAATTGAAGATATCAACTCAGGAATGCGCGTGTTCAACAAAACCAAAGCAATGGAATTCTTCAAACTTTACCCTTCAGGATTCTCATTCACTACCACCATCACTCTTGCATTTTTTACAAATGACTACACCATCAGGTACGTCCCAATTAACTATTTCAAACGCATCGGCAAATCAATCATGGGAGAAAAACCCACACCAAAAGCATTCAAAAAGTTTCTGGAATTCATCACGCTCATCTTCCGCATAATCATGTACTTCCGACCGTTAAAATTCTTCCTTGTCCCCGCCCTCGTACTTATCTTCGCAGGACTTATTGATGGAATTTACGAAGTCACGCACGCCCCCACAGGGCTTGGCGATTTGCCTGTGCTTTTGCTTATCATTGGAATCCAAACAATGCTCATAGGCGTTCTCGCTGATTCGCTATCCAAAAAGTAAGTCACCCATGGCAATTGAACTACTCCACTCGGCAGGGAAAAAACTGTTCGGCATCAAAATTGTACGTTATACTATTGTAGGAGGAGTAAGCACCGCATTCACCTTCTTCACAACCCTGTTCATAACTGAATATTTTGGGGTGAACTACCTAATACCATACGTTATTGTGTTAGGACTCGTCACACTCTTCAACTTTTTCCTCGCCATGAAGTTCATATTTAAGGTCAAAACAAACTATCTCTCACGATTCATCCGCTACCTCGTTGTTTACGTCATCAACGTCCTCCTTGTCAAACTCACCGAGAAATATCTCCAAGTACACTACGCATTTGCAATCATCGGAGTAACCATCCTTTTGTTTTTGGTAAAGTTTTTAATCTACGACCATTTTGTGTTTCATCACAATAAAGAAATTCCTTCAAAATGAAAAAAGAGAAAGCAGACAGAAAAACGCGGGAACACGACCTACACATCAAGCTCGCACACGAGTACGATGAAAAGCGCGAAGGAACACGCAATGGACGTTACTACTCAAAAGAATGGCTGCGCGCAATCATCAACCAGATAGACCTTTCAAAAGTAAAAAGCATCCTCGACATCGGCTGCGGGACAGGAATACTATACGAGGTTTTGAAGGAAGAACATTATATTGGCACTTATGTTGGGACTGATTTATCACCTGACATGCTTGAAGTTGGCCGCAAGCGATACAACGGAATTGACCTGCGCGTCATGGACTGCGAAAACATGGAGTTTCCCTCGCGCTCATTTGACGTCGTTTTCATGCGCAGCGTTTTACACCACGTCCCACATCCAGCCAACGCAGTCAAGGAAATGAAACGCGTCGCGCGTAAGACCATCATAATTGCAGAACCAGCGCGCAACATCATCACCTCACTCCCCCGCTATCTATCCAAAAAACTAACCAGCCACTTCGATGAAGACCACACCCATTACTCCGTAAGTCAGCTGCAAAAAATCCTCAAAAAAGGAGGGATTGAAAAGTGCAGACTCGTCCACTTTGGATACCTCGCATACCCCTTCGGATTCACCGATATTCTTCCAGGAACAAAATATGTCCCACTTATCGCACTTAAAGGACTGTTCAAACTCGACTTGCTCTTTTCACGAATCCCACTCCTTCGCTACTTTAGCTGGCACTTGACGGCGATTTGTAAGGCGAGATAGGTTATTAAGTTCTCAGCAGTTAGCTTTTTTCATGGCAGATGAAGAGAAGTTTAACGAATACCTCACTATATCGTCTGCATTTATGAATGTGAAGTTACGACTAATGGTACAGAATCCGAGACACATTCGGCAAGATATTGAAATTGACAATGTGAGTCAAAAAGGGAAGATCTTGTTTGTATTCGAAGGTAATAGAGGTTCTCCAGATATTAGTCAGTTAATGTATAGATTTACGCTCTTTTCATTCCAAAGAGCAACTTTGGTGAGAATGGGAAGATTTTTTGATTATACCAACATACGCGTGTTTTACTACAATCTCAAGAAACAAAGAATTATTGAATATTCGAGACAAGGTCAGGTTATTCAAACCTTTGCATATTCTACGACTGTTGAACTCATCCAAATTCTGCAAAAGCTTTAAAAAGCCCAATTCCTGTAATTTGTGCATGGGAGAATACAATCTTGAAGGTAAGACCAGGGAAGCGTTCGCTGTATTGTGGGATATTCTCGCAGACGAACGATTTTTGCCTAAATGGGGCTATGAACTTTGCTTGAATCCTGCAGATCCCGAGTACACTTCAGGTTTCGCAGAAGATGGATATGTAAAGGAATATAAGCAACTTAAGTATAACCACTCATCTGGCTTTGATCTCTTTTTCGCGTTTGACAACCTCACCGGAAAACACACTGGAAAATTGCGCATGAACATACCGGATGCTCACAAGACAGAAATCGACAAGCGCGCTGGACCAGTTATTAAATTGCTGTCTTCTGCATACGAACCACGCAAGTAAATCAATTACTCTTTGAACTCTCTACAGGCGTGCATGTATACTCAGAAATGTTCAACGGCGGCGCTGGCTCGTTTCCAGTGATTGCGTCGCTCCACGTATCAGAGCCAAGCGAAGTCCCATCCGCTGCATAATAAAACCCAACGCCGGTGTACCCACCACTGCCCCAGACTCTGTAGATGATTGGTAATTCTGGCGCGTAATGAACCACCCCTATGACTGTTCCATTTGCATCCACGAGTTCTCCTGTTGGTGGTTGTTTAGAAACACACTGGTCGATTCCTGCGCCAAGCGAGTCTTTGTACTCCAATTCTAATTGGTGCCGGTATTTTGCCATCGCGGCAGCAGGGATCTCACCAGAAAGCTTTCCGGTCGGTGCAGCTGTCTGGTTTCCGTTGTTGGGTGCAAGTGGGATCACTTCGCAACTCGCTAATACCAGCGCAAGCATCACGATAACAAAGGTGGTTTTCATAGAAATGAGAAAGATTGGGGCGCATAAATACCATTGCCAATTACTAAGGAAAAAACCTCGGCAAAAGAACAAAAACACCAAAACATTTATATAATACCCCTTATCAAACCAACATAACACATAGGCATTCTAACAAGAGGTTATCAACTATGGATTATGAATCACAGGTGCAAAAAGGAACAACCACAGTAGGACTTGTCTGCAAAGACGCAGTCATTCTCGCAGCAGATAAGCGTGCAACCGCAGGATTTATCGTCAATAAACACACTCAAAAAATCCACAAGGTCAACGAGCGCATGGGAGTCACCATGGCTGGCCTAGTCTCAGATGCACAATTACTTGTCAAACTCATCCGCGCAGAAGTCAAACTCAAAGACTTACAGACCTTGCGGAAAACAAGCACCCGCGAAGCGGCAAACCTCTTGGCAGGAATGCTCTACAACAACCTTCGCAAACCAAGCATGGTCGCAGGAATCGTCAGCTTCTTATTGAGCGGAAATGACGAAGAAGGAAGCCATCTATACGACCTTGGAATCGACGGAAGCATCACTGAAGTGGACGATTACGCATCCGACGGCTCAGGAAGCATCTTTGCGTTAGGAGTCCTGGAAGTAATGTACAAGAAAGGACTAAGCACCGATGAAGGAGTCAAACTCGCAGTTAAAGCGATCAGCGCGGCAATGCAGCGCGACGTCAACAGCGGAAATGGAATCGACGTCTGGGTCTTTGACAACCGCGGAATCACGGTTGCCGTGCAAAAGGATTTGAACATCCCAATGCCTAATTGAGATTCTCATACAAAATAACATACGAACATGGCAGAAATCATCAAGGAAATACTAAAATTTGTACCTAGTGAAAAAGTAAGCGACGCGTGCTTTGAAGGCGCCAACATCGTCTTATACACGAAAAACAAGGAATTCTTCTTTGACAATGAAGGCCTCATCAGACAAGTTGTCAACGAATTCAAAAAACGGGTAGAACTACGACCTGACCCATCTATAATCGTGGACCAAGAAAAGGCGGAGAAAGAAATCCGCAAAATCATGCCTGAAGAAGCAGGAATCACACAAATCCTCTTCGATGGACAGCGCTCGAGCGTAATCATCGAAGCAGAAAAACCAGGACTTGCCATAGGCAAACAAGGCTCGCTCCTGCGAGACATCCGCGAGAAAACACTGTGGATTCCCATCATCAGACGAGCTCCCGCATTACGCTCACAAATCATCGAAAATGTCCGCGCGGTGCTCTATGAACACTCAGATGAGCGGCGCAAGTTCTTAGATAAAATCGGCCACCGCATCTACGACGGCTGGCTGCGAGAGAAAAAGAACGAATGGATCCGCGTCACGCACCTTGGGGCAGCACGACAAGTTGGAAGAAGCTGCATCTTCTTGCAAACACCAGAATCACGCATCTTACTAGACTGCGGAATCAACGTCGCAGGAGAAGGCTCAGATGCATATCCATTGCTTGAAGCTCCCGAATTCAACATCCAACAACTCGACGCCATTGTCTTAAGCCACGCGCATGTGGACCACTCCGGATTCATCCCCTACCTTTACAAAATGGGATTCCGCGGACCGGTCTACTGCACTGAACCAACGCGCGACGTCGCAGCGCTGTTAATGCTTGACATGGTCAAAATCGCAAAATCAGAAAATCGCGAACCCATTTACGATACGGACGACGTCAAAGAATTTGTCAAACACTGCGTCACCCTCAACTGGGAAGAAGTCTCCGACATCACCCCTGACGTACGATTAACACTCTACAACGCGGGCCACATCCTTGGAAGCTCCATTTCACACTTACACATCGGAAATGGACTGCACAACTTGGTGTACACAGGAGACTTGAAATACGGCAAAACACCGCTTCTTGACCCGGCAAACACTGTTTTCCCGCGCGTTGAAACGCTCATCATTGAAGGAACCTATGGCGGAAAGATGGACATAGGAATCGCGGCGCACGAATCAGATGAGCTCATGTGCAATCACATCCGCGAAGTCATCAAACGCGGCGGAAAAGTCCTCATGCCCGTCCTTGGAACCGGAAAAGCACAAGATATCATGGTCATGATTGAAGGAATGGTGCGGCGCGGAGAACTAGAACCAATGCCGGTTTATATCGACGGAATGGTCTGGGACATCACCGCAATTCACACCGCATACCCTGAGTTCCTTAATACAAACTTACGCAAATTGATTTTCCACAAGGATGAAAATCCGTTCCTGAATCCTATTTTCAAACGCGTCGGAAGCCAGAAAGAACGAATGCAGGTGATTGAGGAGACCGGACCAGCAGTCATTATGGCAACATCAGGAATGATGGTCGGCGGTCCATCTGTGCAGTATTTCCAGCACCTTGCTGACAATCCTAAAAACTCACTTGTGTTCACCTGTTACCTTGGCGAAGGAACCCTGGGACGACGCATCTTCGGCGGAGAACGCGAAATCGTGTTCAAAGAAGGAATCAAACAAAACGTCGTCCAAGTCAAAATGGAAGTCTTGAAGATTGCAGTTTCAGACCACTCTGATCGTAAGCAACTCATGAATTTTGTTTTCAAATGCTCCCCACGACCAAAGAAAGTGATTGTGCAGCATGGTGACAGTAGCAAAGTTTTGGACCTTGCTTCTGCAATCCACAAGCTCGGACACATCGAGACGGCTGCGCCAAGAAATTTGGAAGCGATAAGGATTAAATAAAAGATGTGAAAATGGCAAAAACTATACAAATTATTGAAAAGATTAACAATGAACTCTTTTTCCGGATTCCCGAAAAAATTGTCAAACTTGAAAACATTCAAGAAAATGATCTTCTTGACGTAATTATCACGAAATTATCGGAAAAGTAAGAACGATTTTTAAACTTACAAATTCTTACAATACAAGGAGGTGAACTTAATGCAAAAAATATTAGTACATCATAAAAATCCGTCAAACGGGTTTTTAGGACCCAGAAAAGCCAGAACTCAACATCAGTTAGTATGGACAAATGGTAAGCGTCGGGCTTTTCTTTGTAACGGCAAAGTCTGGGAACAGGCACAACTTCATTTGAAGTCTGCCATCTTTGGCTTTAACCGTAACAACATCGCAAAACAAATCGCGCTCGACTTGCTCAAAAAGCAGGTCTAGGCATAAATATGTCACAAGGTATTAAAAGCGCTCGTTCTTGATTTGAACCATGACCTTGTCAGACTATGTGGGAATCGCAATCGTGGCCCTCGGACTCGGATTTATCTCAGGAAGCTACGTTGGCAAACAAGAAGGAATACGACAAAGCCAAGAACAAGCATACCTGCGAAAAGAGTTCGAACGCAAGTATGAATCATTCCGTGTAGACTCTCTTGAATACCAGGAAAAACTTGCTGTGTTCATGACTGGAATTGTTCCAGAAGAACCCATCGCAAATCCGAGAAAATTGCTTGAACGCATCGCGCAAGAAGGACAAAAACCACGCGAACTTATCGCGTCACGATAAGAGGACGTTATGAATTTTGACCATTCAAACCAACCACCACTTGGCAACTACCACTGAACAATATACAAAACCAGTCCTATTGTTATTGTAATTGGAGACAGATTCCACAACTATCGCGTTGCGGCAAATGACCCCCACTACCGCTTCGAGTACCAAGAACAAGTTGAACGATGCACCCGTACGCGTTTCTATAGGAGAACAAACTCGCTTGGGCACCACACCGGTGATTTTCGCAAAAAATAAGCAACCCCTACCTGATGAAACACTTGCCGATGCGGCTTTAGCGCAAGATTAATAAAGGCGCATTTAGCCAATTATTAATATGGATGAAAATCAGCCTTCAGGACAGCCAATAGTTCCTGCGCAGCCAACAACACCTGAACTTCCCATGCCCTCATTTCCTGTTCAGAAACAGAAATCTGAACCAATATATGAGGTTCCCAAAGAGCTCGTCAATGAAGTCAAAAGCGTGGCAAGTGGCCCTGGAAAGATGGAGAAACTCAGCTCCTTTGTCCAAGAATGCAAGCGCGTGCTTCGCGTCACCAAAAAGCCCAACAAAGAAGAATTCACGACTATTGTCAAGATTTCTGCCGCAGGAATGGCCATCATTGGAGTCATCGGCTTTTTGATTCACCTTGTCAAAGAACTGCTTCTTTGAGAGAACATGTCACTAAATGATAAACTGCTGCATGGTGAAATTTTCGTAGGCTCAGTTGTACTAGGCGCGGCAGCAGAAAGTATTGCCCCTGGACATGGGAGAGATGTTGCATACTGTCTTTCCAGTTATTCAGGATTCCAATTTATGAATTGCAACCTATCGCCTGCTCGCAGTGCTGCAGTTGCATTCACTGTCCAGAGCCTTGGAGAAGTTTGCCAAAAGCATGGTTTATTCCCTGGAACATTTGATTTGAAAGACTTTGTTGCATACGCTATCGGAAGTACGCTGGTTTTTGGAACTGAAAGATTAATCAGACACTTTAAAAACACTCTGCCTGAGTGCCGCACGTTTAAGTAATATTTATATAGAATAACACCTCTTTGCTTGTTGAAAAAGAGTTGAAAATATGAATCATGACACATTAGGACTTATCGTTTTTGCATTCTGCGCACTTGCAGCAGTCTACGCATTCATCTTCGTGCTTGGCGGACCAGAAGCAGAAAAAACAGGACAACTCTTTGGCATAAAGCCAACATCAAGCTTTGAATCCCGTGGTGCAGAAGCAGCGTGTCGCGCAATCGAGTGCGAAGATGGCCTTGATGGAATCCCAACTGGCAGATATGACCCGGTGCGTGAACTGTACGAGTGCAGATGCAAGACTAGCAACCAGAACTCATTGTTCTACCGAAGCGCGTATGCGCGAACGTTTAGATAAAGAAATTACCTGAATCGCGACAATGAAATTGTCGGGAATGCGTACATTCCCAAGTAATGTGCTATCCCCACAGCAAGCTGATGGGGTATTACGCTCATTTTCTCGACTGCGGTCGACTGGTAATTTCCAATTTCAAAGTTGGGAACGATAATCGCGGCAAACTGTTGTTCGCCTGGGTTCGAATCTAATCCGAACCGCAGCAAGCTGCAGGGTATCAGAGACAACAAAGTTGTCTATGACATACCAAAATTCGCCTGCTCGGAGCTATCCACCTGCTAAAGCCCGTGGTTTTACGCTCCTCGCATATCGGCGAATTTTGTTATGTCAAGAACTAAGTTCTTAACTACACAAAAATCTGCACAATTATCTATTAGTCTTGCAGATTTTCGATGTCCAGAAAATGCGTGCTAAAGCAAGGGATTTTACACCCACGCATTTTCTTGATAGAAAAACCTTGTTTTTCTCTGTTAAACCCAACATTCGAAATAAAGAAAATGCCTGCATTTTCTAATTCATTTTTGGTTCTATGATTCGTAAAATTGGTAGCCAAAAATGAATAAACTTTTAAGGCTCACTTCTTGAGTGATTATTATGGATTTACCACTTTCTAAGCCAGTTCTTGAAGTTTTTACGCGCGAAGGAATCACCTCGCTTCGACCTGCGCAAGAAAAAGCAATAGCTGCGGGACTTCTTGATAAGACAAGCTTGCTGGTCTGCACACCAACCGCGAGCGGGAAAACCCTTATCGCTGAAATGGCAGCACTCAAACATGCACTTGAAGGAAATGGAAAAACAGTCTACATCGTCCCATTAGTGGCACTTGCAAACGAAAAATACAAAGAATTCAAGCGCAAGTACGGACACTTGTGCAAAATCGCTTTAACCAGCAGCGATTTGGACAGCTCAGACTCATTCTTGATTGAATACGACATCATTATCTGCACTGCAGAGAAATTAGACTCGCTAATCCGCCATCATACCCCCTGGCTTGCCATGGTCTCGCTCGTCGTCATTGACGAGATTCATTTATTGAACGATGTCGAACGAGGGCCCACACTTGAGATTCTTATCACTATCATGAAGAAATTATTGAAGAACGTGCAATTGATTGGATTGTCTGCAACAATCGGAAACCCAAGCGAACTTGCCGCATGGCTTGGAGCAAAACTCGTGCAGGATACCTGGCGACCTGTGCCACTCAAGAAAGGAACGCTGTTCGGGGACGAATTGGAGTTTGTTGATTGATTCATGGTACAAGACCTAAGGAACGCAAGTACAAGTAAAACAACACCAATAGCACTGCCATAAAAAACCAAATTGGGTCAATGCTAAACTTTCCTGCTTTGCTTTGTAGGAGCGCTTCAAGAACTGATAATCGTTTATCAAATGCAGTCATCCTTCTTTCCTCGTTTAAATCTTCTTTTAATTCCGTAAGTTCTTGAGTGTTATTCTCGATTTGCGTAAAGTAACCTTTTATTTTTCTGAGCCCAAGATGTGCAACATACAACAATAACACATACCCTATGATTCCAAAGAAATAGATTGCACTTTTAAATTGATCGATTTGTGTTTTTGGCGGAAAGACTTAAAGGAGTACTGCAAAGATAGTAATTACCAACATCAACACGTTTGCGACATCCCATTTGATTCCTTCATGAGAAATTCAAACAAATTGTGCTTAAAGAATCATTGTACAAGAAAACCAGAAAGTTTACAACCCCATACTCGCAATCAATTTTTCTTTATTGAATTCTTGCAAGTCTTTGTATTCCTGGCCGACGCCTAAGAACAGAATTGGTTTCTTGGTGACGTAGCTCACTGAAATCGCGGCACCGCCTTTCTCGTCAATATCTGCTTTTGCAAGGATGATACCGTCAATGCCAATCGCTTCATCAAACTTCTTCGCTTGCTCCACACAATCGTTACCCGTGATGCTCTCCCCAACGAAAATCTTGAGGTCTGGCTTTGCTACACGTACAATCTTTTTCATCTCGTCGACCAAATTCACATTGCTATGTAAACGGCCAGCTGTATCGATAAGCACGACATCTTTTTTGGCCGCTTCTGCGTGCTTGATTGCGTCAAACGAAACAGCAGCGGGGTCCGCACCATAATCATGCTTGATGAGCTTGACTTTTAGCTTATCCGCGTGCAGTTGGAGCTGGTCGATTGCGGCGGCACGGAACGTGTCAGCAGCAGCAAGTACAACGCTCAAACCATTTTCTTTAAAATACTCAGTGAGCTTTGCAATAGAAGTTGTCTTGCCGCTTCCATTGATGCCAACCATACAAATCACGAGCGGCTTTTTGGCTTTCGCACGCTCAAGCAAGTTAATGCCTGGCATGAACAAGCCTTCGACGCTCAAGTGTAGCGAATGAGCAATGATTTCTTCAACTTTCCCTCGCGGCACAGGTTTGTCCACCAAGTCTTTTTTAAGATCTGCCTTTATTTTCTCAACAACCTCAAGCGCGACATTATTCTCAAGCAACGCAATCTCCAAATCCCAGAACAATTCCTCAAACATCTCAGAAGTCACCTGCTTTGTCGTGATTTTTTGCGCAATAGACTTAAAAAAACCCCTCTTCTCCTCAACTTTCACTTTGACTGTTTCTACCGCAGGAGTCTCAACTGAAGCAGTTTCGAAAGGCTTGCTCGAGAACGATTCTTTGACTCTCGCGAAAAAACCTTTCTTCTCATCTTTGGGAAGCTCTTTAACTTCAATATTTGTCTTGACAATCTCACTTACAATTTCCTCTTTTGGTTCTACGGGCGGCTCTGACGCAAGCTCAAGCGTTGTTTCTGTCTTGATAAATTTTGACTTTGATTTCTTCCCTTTCTTAATCTCTTTTTTTGACTCGTTCTTCTGCGCACTCTCCTGTTCGGAGTCTTTTACTTCAGAAGCCTCAACTTCAACTTCTTTCTCCGGAGCTGTCTCTACCTTTTTCGTGAATTTTTGCAACGCTCCCTTGAGCTTATCCTTGAAGAAACCAAACATCACTTCACCAATACACTCAATTCATCCTGTAATTTCAACACGTGTTCCTCAATTTTCTTAAGCTGCCCTGCCATCTCTTCCTGCAACTTGCGCAATTCAATCCCTTGGCTTGCCACAATCTCCTTTGCCTGCGGAATCGACTTTTGCACCATCGCGCCGCCACCCACATTCAGCACGACATTATCGTTCTCTTCTAATTTGGCTTTCACAAAAAGGCCAGGGGTAAGCGTTACGAATATGTCGCTTCCCTTCTTTGACCTTGAAAACTCGTCAAGTGCGTTCTGTACGATGTCCATCTCATGCGCCTGCTCTGCTACGGCTTCCATCTGCTTGTGGACCGCCTGCATCTGCTGCTGGAGCATCTGGAACTCTACGTATTTCTGCTGGACTTCCTTGTTTGCAGTCATTGAAGTTTCTCCATCAACCTCTCTAAGAAATGACCATATTCGTGCTCTGCCTTGAGCCACTTAACGCTAGCTCCTTTATCGCCTACCTTCTTGTCCTTCTTGAACGAGTCTATCTCGCGCGCAACAAGTACGCGAAGCATTTCCTTTTCATCACTATTGAACATGGGCTCCCTCCACCGCAGTTACGGTGATTTCACCAAACGCCTCTTTCTGCTCAAGCTCAACCTGGTGATGGTTCGCAAGATGCAACAACGGAATTATCGTGTACACCTTATCCTGCTTTGTCTTTCCAGGAACAAGATCGGTGAACGTTATAGTCGACTTCCCAAACAAGGACTTGATTCGCGCGAAAAGATTGGTGATAGCTGCGGTAACGTCAAACTTCCTCGTGGGCATGACCATTGATGGAGGTGTGTGATTGAAAACCCTTCGCTGTTTGACTTCAAGCGCTTTTTCCAATGCCTTGACCAAATCATACACGCTCACCTTTCGCTTTCGCCCTTGTGGCAACCGCGGGAGCAATTCGAACTCTTCCGTTTCGCCCTTCGCGTCACCCTTTGCCAGCTCTGCTTCAAGCGAATCGTAAAATTCTCCTTGCGAAACATCATTACCTGCAAGAAGACGGTCAAAATCATCCAAATTATCGCCCACCAGCTTGTTGCTTTTGATTCTTAAGAGCATTGCTGCCGCCAGGACAACTTTGCCACTAACTTTCAAATCTTGCTCCTTCAACTGATGAATACGCTTAATGTACGTATCGGCAAGAAGCGAGATATCAATATCCCACGGATTCATCTTGTTTGAGTTTATGAGTTCGAAAATGATAGACTTCCAACTAATCTCGTTCTTATCAACTAGCAACGTGAACAGCTCTTGGTTCATAGCAGGAATAGCGCGAGAGTGCTTTATAAAACTTGTGAGCATTCCCAAGCATAAGGTTTTTAAAAGCCAATGAAGGAAGCAGAAGCACGGACCCGTAGTTTAGCCCGGTAATAACGCATCCCTTACACGGATGAGGTCGCCAGTTCAAATCTGGCCGGGTCCATAATCTTTTTAAACCGACCATTATAGAACAACCAACAATGCGCCGTTAGTACTGGCGCTAACCCTTAACA
>Ga0209541_10005330_pt1 | contig 22484 bp, 14 predicted proteins | sample RifCSPlowO2_01_FD_184027 | JGI IMG/M metagenome (GOLD analysis project Ga0209541, IMG submission 184027) | Groundwater microbial communities from Rifle, Colorado - Rifle CSP2_plank lowO2_0.1 (SPAdes) (version 2) | ecosystem: Environmental > Aquatic > Deep subsurface > Groundwater | place...
GCTTGGATTGTTTTTTGGCACGAAGGTTGACAGCGCTACGGTTATCTCAAAATCCTGGCCTTGTCCGCTTTGGGGATCGAGGACATTCAGTATCTTTACGCCAAAAACTCCAAATTTTCCCTTAGGTATGGTCTGCCTGTCAGCCCCGATGCAGACCCTGTCAGAGCCCTCACAGGCAAAATTTGCTATTCTCGCGTCAAGGTCGTCCAATGTCAGCTTTTGCAGCTCAAATGCCTGCGAGGAAAGCTGGGACATAAACCTGATTCCAAAAATGAAAAGCGTGATGGAAATTATAATGATAACGATGAAGTTAAGCGAAAGCTCTATTGCCCTTTTGCCTGAAATCAGCCCCATCTTATCCACTCCTCACGAAGAACACCTGCTTCGAAGGCGCAAGGAATTTTTCCCTGACTAACTGCTGCTCATATATTACCGTGCCGTTTTGCTCCCTGCCAGTCTGCACCTTTTTTATGTATGTGTAGTCAATGGTGTACCTTACAGAGCCCGATTCCTCAATTTCCTGGGGCCTGTACCCCAAGTTCAGCGGAACATTGATTGTTATCGAGTCACCTATGCCGGCAAGGGAGCTTTCCAAATCCTTTTCTGCCACCAAAAGCTCTGTTCTTGAATACTCGCCGCTGAACAGCATCTTTATGCCTGTCAGCCTTAATGGAAGTACAAGATCATTGCCCGCGTCATCTAATGTTACCTTGAGCTCAAAAACGTCATTTCCCATATCAAATGGCTTGTTGTACTTCATGACAGAGCTTGCCTTAAAGAAGCCCGTGTTTATTGTGTCCAGGAAATTCTGCGGAGCGGCGTCCTTGCTTTCCACGCCAAGCACGCATTTGCTGTCTGTGCTGCAGTAATAATGGGCGTAAAGGGCATCTTCAAATCTGGGGCCAACTTTTATCTTTCCCTTGCCTTCGCATTTGCCGTAGTCCTGCGGGCAGGTGCATTGGCTGCCGGGCTTTCCGCTTTCCATGCTCTCCTTGACTGCATTCCCGCAGCAGCTGCTTTGAAGAGTGTAAATACATTTTTTCTTTTCGCATTTCGCCAAAGAGCAGGCCTTGGACTGGCAATCGCCGCTTGTCTTGCACTCGGATTTGCAGCTGCTTAAAACCAATGCCAGGACAACAAGCAATGAGAACAATAAAATTTTTGTCTTTATCTTAATCAGCCTCTTTAGCAGGATTGGATTCTACTCATATATATAGATTTTGGAAAAGTTTAAATAAAACGCAGAGAATGGCATTACAAAGAGGTGGTAGGTATGCTGTGCAACTGCAACTACGACAAGACCAAGCTCCTGTACAAGCTCTCTAAAATTGCCGGATTCGTTGACATGTCGGAAATCGCAAAATAATAATAAATACTTACGATTTCCGAGCATGCTCAAAAACACGCTACGCACTTTAGTGCGTGTGTTTTTGACAAGCACGCAATAAAAGATGCCGAGCATGACGGGCATCCACTGTGCGCTGAAGAGTACGGGGAGCTGAGGCAGGATATTGGGAGGCATATGGAAAAGCTGAGGATGGCTGTTGAAGGTCTGTCCAGAGAGGCGAAGTTTGGATAAAACTTTATTTATTTTGATTTATAGCAAATCACACTAATATTCGTAACTTTTTATTGTGATTTGCTTATTAGGAAATAACAAATGTATCCGAAAATTAAAGTTATTTCCTATAAATTCAATTTTGAATTTTTAATCCGTCGCCTGCGGGCGACATTTAATTACGCTCGGCGGCAAAGACGGCTATTATGTTTTGACATTTCATTTGGTGTCCAGTCTATCCGCCTCGCCTATTTATTTATGTGCCACCGAAGATGGTACGTTTTTGATGAAACTTTTTCGGTAAAATGTCGAAAATCAAAGATTTTCGAGCACCTCGAAAACTTTTAGTTTTCGTTGAGTTTCCCGCCGTCACTTCCGAATTCCTCGATAAAAGTCTTCGACTTTTTCGATGGCCTCGAAAAGCTTCGCTTTTCGTTGTATGAGGAAGTTCCAAACTCTGTTTGATAACTGGCGGGACGGTTGTTTCAGAAAACCTTTTAAATTGCTGTTGAATATCCCAATTCTGCTTGGGCCCATAGCTCAGGCTGGTTAGAGCGCCGAGTTCATTAACTGAATGCGCAAGTCTTATATGAAATTTTTGGACACAAAATGAAAATCCAAAAATTCTCGAGGCCAGCCGGAGGTCTGGAGTTCAAATATGCTCACTGGTGTTCGTGACTTTCAACGTCAGTGGGTTGTTGAAAGTCTCCGTGGGCCCATATTCTTAATATTCCTGATACATCGCCATACATCCACAACTGTGGCCCTGATCCTATGCTCGCCATTTGGAAGGCCCATATAAATTACATCTCCTTCACTTACCATAAAAGTGTCTGCCCGCACTATAATCTGCTCAGAACCGACCGGCTTCACCAAAGTGCCTTGATTGCTGGTATTCACATAGTAGGGGCTGTCTGGAGATGAGCAAAAGTACCCTTGGCTTTTTGGCACATTCCCGCTGACATATACATATTCCATGCCAAATTCTGTTCTGTGATAAACTCCCGGGACTTCTGTTGGTCTTGCTGCAATAAGGCCGCTGGGGCGTTCAAGAACGAGGCCACTAATGGCAGGATTGTTGGCTGGTCCTCGCAATTGAGGTACACCTCTCAGTATCACATGATTACCATGCATTGGAGCGAGGAACGCAGCTCGATCATTGCCGGCAATTTCCTCAAGCCTTAGCTTCAGCATTTTTATTCAAGGCAATATCCCCTATCTTTTAAATATTTCTGACGATTAATATAAAAAATGCCACAAAAATTCCAAGAATTTTCGCTAAATTTAAAAAGCAGGTAAAAATCTGATATTTTACTGCCCCTGTAGTGTAGTCCGGATTAAGGAAGTCCACATATGTGGTTGTTCTTTGAGGATAACCAATCATTTCGGATTTTCGATCCGAAGACCTGGGTTCGAATTGATGAAAGAACCGTCTTTTTTCAAGAGTTTCCCGGCGGGGGCATTATATCTTTTCTGGCATAATCTGGGAAAAAGTATTAAAATAAGGCATTCTATGGTTATTTAGAGAGGAAAAATGAAAAAAGGACACAATTTGGAAATTGCCACCTTTGCAGCAGGATGCTTCTGGGGCGTTGAGGCGGCGTTCAGGCAAATTGATGGTGTTATATCAACCCAGGTGGGCTACACCGGCGGCAAAATGGAAAACCCTTCTTATGAGGATGTCTGCACCGATGAAACGGGCCACGCAGAGGCTGTTGAAGTCACTTTTGACACAAAGATGGTTTCTTACGAGAAATTATTGGAAGTGTTCTGGAGCAATCATAATCCGACGCAGGGCAACAGGCAAGGCCCGGATGTTGGAACGCAATACAGGTCTTCTATATTTTATCATAATGCAAAGCAAAAAGAACTGGCTGAAAAGTCACTTAAAGAACAGCAGAAAAAACATGATAAAAAAATTACGACAGAAATCAAGCCGGCTGAAAAATTTTACAGGGCGGAAGAGTATCATCAGCAGTATTTGGAGAAGAAAGGATTAAGGAGCTGCCATATATGACAATCTTAGGCAATATTTAAATTCATTAACGGAATATTCAATACGAAACTACATTAAAGATTTTTAAAAATGAAACCAAAAAATTCATTCAACGAAAAAGTATATGCTTTGCTAAGGAAAGTCCCAAAAGGGAAAGTGACAACTTACAAAGCTTTGGCCGAAAAATTAAACACAAAAGCTTACAGGGCAGTAGGGCAGGCGATGAGATGCAATCCTTATGCTCCCGAAGTGCCATGTCATAGATGCGTTGCCTCAGATGGAAGCGTTGGCGGCTTTTCCGGGAAATGGGATGCTAAAAGCAGGGAAGTCAAAAGAAAGATAAAGTTATTAAAAAGCGAAGGTATACATATCAGCAAAAACAGATTAGCGGATTTTCCAAAAATTCTTTATAGATTTGATTAATCACTACAAAAGGATTATCATTAGAATTTATTTTTTCATATGTTTTTTAAATTCCTGAGAGAGATAAACATTAATGCCATTACCCGGATGCTGTAGAATTCTAGTCACGATAGGCTAAAGGAGACGGGTTTTATACTAAGCCCCCTTTTTCTGCATCAGTTATTTTTAAATTAATCCCAAGAACCCTCGCGATTTCTCCTATTAACCGGTTGCCTTTTTCGTCTACGGTTGCAAAATGCATATTTGAATTTCCATTTTCAGAAGTTATCCTTACGAAAACCGGAGTTGAACTTCCACCTCTTCCGAAATAAAATTTTCGTATAATTGGAAATATCCCTATATATGGGATGTGCCCGTTTAAACCTGCGTAAGGATCTATCTCTGATGCGGCACTTTTGGCCTGGTCTGTTGGTATATCAAATGTTAATCTTCTCGCAGTACATTGGTTTAATTCCTGATATTTTACATTGGTTATGTCATACATTTTTATCCCTGAATTAATTCAATAATCACCCCTCTTTTCCCAGAAAAAAGGCTAAAAATAAAAATTAATATTGAAAATTATTTCCTTTTCTTCTTCTTTGTCTTTTTAATCTCGTCTTCCAGGTCAAGCTCATCAAGAAGCTCTTTATACCTGTTCCTGATTGTGACCTCTGTTACACCAGCCACATCAGCAACCTCTCTTTGAGTACGCTTCTCGCCATGTATCAATGCTGATACGTACAGGGCTGCTGCAGCAATCCCGGTCGGTCCTCTTCCTGAGGTCAATTCAGCTTTCTGGGCTGATTCAAGAATCTCAATTGATTTTGACTGGGTTTCTGCCGATAATTTCAATGCAGATGCGAACCTTGCTATATAGTCTGCAGGATTTGATGGCAAAATTGTTATTCCAAGCTCCCTTGTAACAAACCTGTAAGTCCTTCCGACTTCCTTCTTTTCAATGCCGGAAGCTTCTGACAATTCATCCAAAGTCCTCGGAACGTCATGCCTTCTGCAGGCTGCGTATAAAGCTCCTGCAACAACAGATTCCATTGAACGGCCCCTGACTAGGCCTCTTTGGACTGCCAATGTGTATATTCTTGCAGATTCCTCTTCAACTGACTTGGGCAGCTTTAGATATGAAGAGACTCTTTTCAATTCAGCCAAAGCAAGCTTTAGGTTTCTTTCAATAGCAGTTGAAATCCTGTACTGCCATTTTCTTAACCTGAAGAACTTGTTCCTGTCTTTTCCTCCAAGCTTCAATAAATCCGCTTTCTGGCCGACTTCTGTGCCTAAGCCTTGATCGTATTGAGTGTAAGTCATTGGAGCGCCTGAACGCCTTCTTTTCTCGCCCTCTTCACTGTCAAACTCTCTCCATTCCTGGGAAAAATCAACCATCTTTTCTTCTATGACTAGGCCGCAATCTCTGCAAATAATCTCCCCCCTGTCCCTGTTCCAGGAAAGATTAAGGCCGCCGCATTCCGGGCATTTCTTTACCAATTCTGCCATTTTTAGTCACCTGTTATAGTTCATAGTGTTGACATTACACCCCTTTACGAAAACCTTATAACCCCCTTTGAAAATGTGTGAAAATGATATTGTGATTGTTCTCGGTAAATTTAACAAGATTTATAAAGAAGTAGTATCAAGGGGTATATAAAGCTTTCGGTTTTTTTGTTTTGTCTTGCTATTGCTTATGCTCCACCAATAGCTTATTATTCTTGTCAAATGCACTCACATATAATGGGCTTCCCTGCCACGAACTGTCAATCAAAGGCCCATCAATGCTGCATCCGTCAGCGCCTCTGCAGTATGAAACAGAGTCATTTGGTATTTTGACTTTGAAGACTTCTTTTCCGCTTACTGTTATGGTAATTGTAATAGGTAACTGCTGCCTTACATCTGCCGATTTGCTGGCAATTATAAAGTGTACCTTATGGCCATAAGTTAAACTTGAAACCTGCTTCCAGTCCTGGTCTACGTCTTTAAATTCAAAATTAAATTGGGAAGTTGCCAATGGCTTGCACCAGTAGCATGGAACATCACTTGTTTTAGTGCATGTATTAACGCCTTGGGTGCATGCTCCAGCGCAATTTGGATCATTATAGTATTCATCATTAGCACATACAGCCTCACAGCCATAGCAACCAGTGGGGTATTCTTTAGGTGTACATTTCTGGAATTTGTGGCACGCATTAAGGCAATTTGATTCCTTGTAAGTGTTTGTACCAGTGCATTTTTCCTGCTCAACATTTGCAGCAATGGGCTCTATTCTCATTCTTTCTCCATTTACTAAATCAGCTTCAATGGTTAGAATATGCCTTCCAAGCTCAAGCTTTTCCTTGAATGTGAATTCTGTCCTGTCTTTGTTAAAAGTAAGGGGATAACTTTCAGTCCTGCCTCTGAACAAGTCATTCACTCGAACATATTTTATTTGTGCCGCCTCATTGACGGTTCCGCTAACCAACACATAATTTTCTGAGACATCAACTTTATTTACTATAAAAGCAACTTTCTTTTGTATCGGCTGGCAGGAATAGCAAGGCCCTTCCGGATTAGTCAAGGCACATTTCTGCTCATCCTTAGAGCACAAATTGCCGCATTTTGCATCCTTGTAGAATTCACCTATCCTGCATGTAGGTTTGCACCAGTAGCAATCAGTATTTTTCTCTGAGGCAATGCACTTACTTATACCTTCAATACATAATCCCGCACAATTATCATCCTTATAATACTCGTCATTGGCGCAGATCGCATTGCACCTGTAACAGCCCGGATTGTTTGGGTCTGCTTCGCAGACAGAATTTTTTTGGCAAAAATTATAACAGTTTGGATCTTCATAGCTGCCGGGGCATTTTACTCCATCCTGAACTTCTTCATCACCCGTTTTTACCTCGATTGTCAATTTAGTCGGAACTTCTTCTGTTTCAAGGAGGTTTTTAAATAATGAAAAAATAGCCCTAAAAATGCCGGTATTTGCGCCAGTCTTAGTTGTAAATATCCCTGTGTTTTCCCCTGTTTCTGCAACATAAACATTTTTCTTTTCTCTGTTTCTTTTCTCCTTGCAGTAAGAGCATTCACATTTGCCGTCAGAGCAATCACATACAACAGGAGTCCTATAGCCCTCTTTTTCTGCTTTGTCATTAAACCTTCTGTAGCAGTCTCTGTGATTGCCTTGATCCTGGCCGCCGCAATAGCAGTCATCACTTGAACTTGCTGTGTCAGCATCATAATCCTCATCAAAAACAAGAGATGTTTCCTGCTCTGATTGAATTTTTTTGGGAGTTGGCGAAGCACCTGTATCTTGTGCTGTTTCCATAGAAATCTTATCTTGCCTAAACAGATTAGTTAATAAGGAAAATAATGCCCTGAATATTCCCGTGTTTGGCGCAGTTTCTGCTACAAACACATCTTCCTCACTAACAGGCTGCTGTGGCAGTGGATTTCCTTGTCCAGGGTATATGCAGTCACAAATCTCAGAGCAAATCATTCCATTAGGGCAGTTATAGCCATAATCACACTGCTCTCCTCTGTCTAGCTGGCTATTGCCGCAAGTTTCCTCAAATTGCCTTCCGATTGGCTTTGTGTCTGATAAAGAAATATGCCCACTGTTGAATAATTCCTTTATTCGTTCATTAGGATTTTCGCTGGTGTATATACCGCGCAAAATGCTGTTGGAAATCTCTAAATAGTGATCGGGCTGGAATTTGTCACTTTTGGCTAGAGGGTCAATTCTTATCTTGCTTTGAATGCCCTTATACTCGATGTAGAATTTTTGCATGCCGATGCCCAAGTCTGTAGGCGTATCCAGATGCAAATATAATGCAATACTAATCGGCTTATCAGGAGGAAGATTTTTTATTGTTCTAACCACATCAACAATTTTAATGGCATAGACTTGGGAATTTTTTTCAGCTTTACTATCAAAATTCTCCATCGCAGCCTTCTGCAGCTTTAGAACAGAATCTTCAAACAAGCTTACAGATTTGAGCACATCTTTTATCTTTACAGACTTGTTTTCCTTAGTTTGCTTTTCCCATTCCTCAATCAATTTTTCAAGGTCTTCTTTTTGTTTCTCAAGTTCAGACTCATTCCAAAGCATTGGTCCATAAGCATTCTCTTCGTAATCATCCAGTCTTGAAAGCTTCTCAGAGAGCAACAGCTTAGCAGTTTCTATCAGTTTTCTTCTTTGCTCCTCGCTAGTTTCGGGCTTGTTAGCTTCCTCCAATATTTTCTTGATTAGATCGTCAAGGAAGTTTAGCATATGGCTCCATGCCTCGAACTCCATGTCATTTCCGCCTACCGTCCATTCCTGACCATTTCCACCTATCCTGTCAAATATGTCATGATGCTCAGAATGGTATTTTTCATGAACCAAAGTCGCAGCTAAAGACATCATAAATTCTACATGGACTGGATTTGAAGGGTCAAATCCCTTTGGCGGAGGCACAGGAAAAAGCCCTGGGTCAAGATAAACCGGGCCTCCTTTGGCATTATTTTCACCCAATTGGCCGCCAGGAAGCGGTTGAACAATTATCAGGCTGTTATTAAGATAGAATTCAATATTGTCCGCTATCAAAATAAAGCCCTTTGAGCGAAGATAATCTATAACCTTTTGGATTTCCTGGCCGTAAAAATTACTTGGATTGGCAATTGTTTGGGCATAAACAGAAATAGAAAGAATGATAAAAACCAAAATAGTAGAAAGTAAATACCTATTTTTCATGATAAACCTCTTTTTTAATTACCCTGAAAGAACTTGTATTTAAATATTCTTAATCACTCCCTGTCAAAATGTATCTCAACTTCTTCAGCTTCCTCAATAATTTATACATAAAACAGAAAGACTTATATATCTATTATGTTTTACACATAAATATATGAGAATAAGCCATCATAAAGAGAAAATAGAAAGATTCGAAAGAACAATATCAAAATTAGATGAGCATGAAGATTCTGAAACAGTGATAGAAGATTACATGCTTGCCTCGGCTCATTTTGTCAATGCCGCTATGCATAAGCTTGGAACTTTAAGAGAAGACAAAGATGTCAAGCATAACAATATTTTCGGCTTTGTAAAGAGGGAAAAAAGCCTTAAAGAGTCCAGTGATGAAGTGGCTGACTTATTCCAGCAAATAGAGCAGCTAAGGCCAGGCTATGTTTACGGCAAGGGAAAAAATGGCAATATGGCCCAAAAGGCAAGAGAGTCATTTAATGAAATCAAAAAAATTTGCAGCAAGCTACTGGAAAATGAAAGAAAACCTAATAATAGCAATTGACTTTGCTGAGAAGGTGAAAAAAATAAACGGAGTATTGCAAATTGTGCTATTTGGCTCTGTATCTAGAGGTGAAGATACTTTAAGATCTGATGTGGATATAGCAGTTATTTTTGATGGAATAGGCAGAGAAGAATTAGCTAAAGAAATAAATAAGTATAAACATGAACGGGTACAGCTCACTTTGGTACAATTAGCTGATCTGCCAAATGAGACTGAAATGACAGGGGCTTTGTCAGGAGAAGGGCTGTTATTTTATGGAAGGCCAATAAGCATAGAAGCAAAAAAAATAGAATTAAAGCCAAGACTTTTAATTACTTACTCGCTGCAAAATCTCCCTCAAACAGAAAAGGTTAAGCTTAACAGGGCGTTGTACGGCTCTGTCTCAAAGTCCGAATTCAAAGGGAAAAAATACAAGACAGAAGTCAGAGGCTTGGCAAATGAGGCTGGAGTAGATAAAATCAGCAAAGGCGTTGTTTTAGCGGACAGGAACAAATCAACAAAGATAATCAATGTTTTAAAGAGGTTCAATGCCGAAGTCAAAGAGAAAGTTGTTTGGACGTATTGATTTCGCTAAAAAATATAAACAAGATTTTTAGGGCTTTGTCCAAAGGCATTAGGCATATTTTAAAATTGGATAAAATTTAAAAGAACATGATAATTTCTGCTTAAGAAAATGGACAGCTCTAAAGCTATTGATGATTGCATTGGATGGTTTCTATATAGGTATCCGAGGACAACAAATGCATTGGTTAATGGGGAATTCTTGGTTTATAGGCGGGCTTCTTTGGAAGTAGATAATTGGCAGAATAATTATGTGAGAGCATCAGATCGAAACACTACTTTAGCTGATTTACTCACAGGATCATGGCACTCTGAACATCGTGTAGCAAATTTTGGGACATCGCTTTTTGCTCCATTTCCAGAAATGATTGAAAGAAATACATATTCTTTTGATGGAATAAGGGCACAATTTATCCATGAAATTGCCGCCTACCTATTTGAAAGGGGAATGAAAGTCAGATACATAGGCTTAACCAGATTCGGCGAAGAGTTTTGGGGAGAGCCTTCAGCTGCCATTAAGCTGAGCGGCGTTTTAGAAACTGAATCCCAGGGCGCATTGGAGATTACAGCATTTTGGAATCTTGACTCAGTAATCGGGAGGAAAGAAAATCCTGCGCTCGCCGATGCAGTTGCACGAGTCTTTGATAGCTATAAAGCACTATTCGGCTTGGCGCAAACTCAAATTTTTGCAGATCATAAGCCAAAACAGTTGCAAAGCTGAATTCAAATAACTCTAAATTTCACTCCCTGTCAAAATGTATCTCAAACTCCTTGCCTTTTACTTTCTCTGCGCTTATTGTTGAGTGCTTCCTGCTTGGCTCTAATTCAGAGATCTTGAACTGGGAAGCCCCAACCTTCTCTTTTATCACAAGATTCCATGGCTTGAGCATGCTTAACAGTTCCTCATCTGTCTTGATGAAAAGCGAGATATTGTCGGATTTCTGCAGGCCTGCCTTTTTCCTCAAAGCCTGCACTCTCCTCATTATCTCCCTTGCAAAGCCTTCTGATTCCAGCTCATCGGTCATTTCCTTGTTCAGATAAACAAAGCCACTGCGGAAAACGCCCTCTTCATAGGGGTTAGGCACTTCTCTTGTGACTATCAAATGCTCCTTCACTATATTCAAAGCCTCGCCATCAACTTTAAAGGAATATTTTCCTTTTTCATTTATATGCTTCATTACAGTCTCGGGGCTGTCAATTGTCAGTTGGGCTATCACTTTAGGGGCCAAATCCCCGAAATCCGGCCCTATCTGGGAATAGTCAGCCTTGATTTTGAGCTTCACGTCTTTCATTGATTCAACCAATCCTATTTCCTTAACGTTTACCTGCTTTTTTATGACATCCTTTAATTTTTTCACAGCATCCATCACGTTATTGTCTTTTGTCGCTATGACTATTTCCTTTAACGGCCACCTTATGCCAAGCTGTATCTTTTCCCTAACAGCAAGCGCGCTTTGGACTATTTCGCTGGCAATGCGCATTGAATCCTCTAATTCCTTGCTTATCAATGATTCATCGTGTTTAGGCCATTCATACAGGTGGATGCTTTCTTCTTTCAGCTTGAACTCATGCCTTAGATTTTGGAACATCATTTCTGTTATGTAAGGGGCTACAGGAGCAAACAGCTTCAATGATTCGAGCAATACATTATAAGCAGCGTACAGTACAACTTTTTTGTCCTCATCACTTCCCATTGAGCTTTTTTCTCTTGTAAGTTGTATATAAGTCCTGCTAAGCTCCAAAAAAAGCTCTTCAACAGCCCACGGAGTCTCATTAAGCCTATACTCGTCAAACAGCGTTGTCGTTTTTCTTATTGTTGAATGCAGCTTTGACAATATGTACTGCTCCTCTATATCCGCCTCATATTTTTCAATATCAAGCTCGGCAGGATTTACCTTGAGATTTTTGGCCATTTCCATCACATACTTGTGGAGGTTCCACAAAACAGTCAGGTTCTTGTGCTTGACTTTCATGTCGTCAAAGTTGTAGTTTATGTCAACTCCGGGAGAAGTGCCGCCTATCATGTAGTATCTCAAGGTGTCTGCGCCATGCTCCATTATAACTTCCTGCGGCAGTATATAATTGCCCAATGACTTGGACATTTTCCTGCCTTGCGCGTCATTAATGAAGCCGTGCATATAGACGGATTTGAATGATTTGTTTCCCATTGCAATCATAGAGGCAACAAAAAGCAGGTTGAACCATCCCCTAATTTGGTCTATGCCTTCCAGTATAAAATCAGCTGGATACAATTCTTCAAACAAGTCCTTTCTTCTTGGGAAATCCAGGCAATTCCATGAAGCAGAGCCGGCATCTATCCAAACGTCAAGAATATCGGGAATTCTTTCTTTTGTTCCGCCGCACTTGCATGCAAATTTTACTTCATCAATCCATGGCTTGTGAAGGTCTTCTGGAATCCTGCCTGCCAATTTCTTTAATTCCTCAATTGAGCCAATAACAATGAAATCTTTGCATTGTTTGCACTTCCATATAGGCAATGGAGTTCCCCAATATCTTTGCCTTGTTATCCCATTGTCCCTTAGATTGGAAAGCCAGTTGTCAAAATTCTTAGAGCCAGCAGAATCCGGAATCCATTTTATTCCCTTGTTCAGCTCCCTCATTCTTTCTTTTAAATCCTCTATTTTGAAGAACCATTGGGTTGTAATCCTGAAAATGACTGGATTTTTGCAGCGCCAGCAATGCGCGTAATCATGCTCTATTTTTGTTTCTGCAACCAGCAAGCCTTTTTTCCTTATCTCATCTGTTATTTTCTTGTCGTCTTTTTTGGCAACTAACCCTTTTAAGAAGGCTATTGAATCGTCAAAAACTCCCCTTTCAGTCAGGGTGTTGAATGGCGGAATATTGTTTCTATGCCCTACTTCATAGTCCTCAGGGCCGCAGCCGGGAGCCATATGCACCAAGCCAGTTCCTGCACTGGTATCAACATATTCCTCGCTCAGTACAACTGTATGGACTTTTGGATGCCTTTTTTCAAGCTCCTTGAATTGGCTGGTCTCATTTTCAAACGGATGAATATATTTTAAACCTGCCAATTTGTCGCCTTTGAATTCTTCAGTTACGGAAAATTGCTTGTCCGCTGCTCCATTTATGAATGGCCCGGCTAATGCTTTTGCAACAATCCATGTTTCATCGCCAACTCTTGCCTTCACATATTCAAGATTCGGATTTGCCATTACTCCAAGATTGAAAGGGATTGTCCATGGCGTTGTTGTCCATATAATCAAGAACTCATTCTGCTTGCTTTCCACTGGAAATTTGACAAAAATTGAGTCGTCTGTTACGTTTTCGTAAACTAACTCATGCTTTGCTAAAGAAGTGCTGCAAGATGCGCACCAATGCATTGTTTTCTCGCCTTCATACAATCTTCCATTCTCCTGCGCTTTCTTTATAAGCCACCACTCGCCTTCCATGTATGTGTTGTCCACTGATTTGTATGCGTTGTCAAAGTCCATCCAAACCCCAATTCTCCTGAAATCCTGATTCATTGATATCAAATTGGAAATTGAAAATTCCTTGCATTCCCTCACGAAATTGGCAACTCCGAAATTCGGGATTTCATCCTTGCCTTTCAGCCCAAGATTCTTTTCAACGGCAAGCTCTGTCGGCATTCCATGCATGTCATAGCCTGCCCTGTCCCACACATCAAAGCCCTGCATTCTTTTGTACCTTAAAACGCAGTCTTTCAATGACTTGTTCCATGCAGTTCCAAGATGGACTTTCCCGCTTGTGTAAGGCGGCCCATCCAGGAAATAGAACTTTTGTTTGCCAGCATTCTTTTTTTTAGCCTTTTCATAGATGTGATTGCGCTTCCAGTATTCCAATACTTCAGGCTCAAGCTTTACTGCGTCGTAGTTGGGAATCATTTTAGAGACAGAGAAATAGGGCATTTATTAAAGTTTTGGGAAGTGTGTAATTGTATAGTTCTTAATTCTTGTTTTTAAAGAATTGCATTACAAACTAAAAGATGAAAGATATATTTTTATATAGCCAGCTTTTTTCCCTGCTGAGTAACAAGGGGATTTACTATTGCTCAACCATTAGAAGCCATTGCTATTGAAAGAACGATAGGTGATGATATATTTGAGACTATGAGCAATGGGCTTGCCAAGGATTATTACACTTCTGTCATAGAATTTATTTCTAACAGTCATGATGCTGGCGCAAATAATATTTCTATATCTGCTTCCCTTGATCAATTGGTCATAGAAGACGATGGAGTAGGCATGGATAAAGAATCTATTCACAATTTTTTCACGAAGGGAACAGACTACAAAAGAATCAATACTGAAACACCGGAAGGCAGAAGAATGCTTGGTAGATTTGGACTGGCAACACTGCTCTTGAGACACTTAGGAGATGCCTATAGAGTGGAGACATGGAGAAATGGCCAGAAAATCGTTGTTGAGCAGGATTTTGCCAGAGACGGATGGAAACGACCAAAAACAGATGTTTTTAGGTCTAGTGAAGAAAAACCGAGTGGAACTAGAATAACAATAACCAAGCCAAGATATAAATTTAATTCGGGCCAGTTCAGCATAGAAAAATTAAGAACGGAAATCACATGGGGCTTTCCCCCCCTACGAGATTTAAAGATAAGGCTAAATGGAGAAGAAGTTCAAAAAAGGGGAACAGTTGTACGTGGGACGGAATATGATGCAACTGCTAAAATTTCCGATAAAGTTAGAATTTCTGGTTCAATTTTCTACAATTCCCACAGAGGCAGCAATAGAGCAAGATTACCACACAGCGGCATCATACTTTATGTTAATGGCAGAAGAGTTGGAGACCCGTCGGAATTCGGGCTTACACGAATAGATCCAAGATTTCAGGGAAACGTATTGGGGCTTATTGATGTTTATGGATTGCCTGACGGGATAAGATTTGACAGGTCTGGTTTTCTTCGAACTCAGGCATATCTGAAAATAAAAGATTGCCTTCTTGCAATTCTCCAAAGTATGAAAGATGATTTAAATGCTGGAGTAGGGAGGATGGAGTATTATTCCGCTAGAACGAAAGTTGGCTATATTGACAATGCGCTTGCATTAGCGACAGATAGGCTAAACACAAAATTACAATGTGGGGGAAAAAATAAATATACTTTGGCATTTGACGCAGGCGAGCATTCTGGCCCAATTGCAAGATTAGATGAGGATACTAATACAATTTATATCAACCAGTCAAATCCACAATTGATAAGGAGAACTGGCAAAAGAACCGGTCAGGATTTAGAAACTGCATTGTTAATGTCGGCTATCGTTGCAGTTGCAGAACATGAAGTTGGCAACAAGTCCAATGCTGCTTTTTTCTCTAATTTGGACAATCAAATTACTTTGGCTGCGGATAGATTATTTGAAAGCTATCAGACTGTACATGCCGATTTGAGAACAACCAGAGGCACAGGCGATATTACTCCTGTGTCATCGGTATACCTGAATCCGTATAGGCTGTACCTGCCTATAGAATTATCTCAATTGACAGGATGGGATGCTGGCACTTTGAGGGTTTTGATGCTCTCATGCTTAACTTCGGATGAAATGCATGGAGCTATAGTTAATACAAGAAAAATTAAGGGGACAAAGGTTAGAGTTCTTCTTCCTGAGCTGGAAGGTTTTGTGCCTGCAGGCAAGCTTGCAAGGCCAGATTACTGGGCGAGTGACTGGCGTTACAATTATGATTTTCAGGTGGATAGGATTCTTCAAAGAGAAGCCCAGAATGTCGACTATCTAAAAAATGTTGCAACGGTTAATCCTGTAGAGAATCCTTTTATTTTGGTTAAAAAAGGATATGAAAGACAATTCTTGAAATTGTGGGAAAAACTAGGGTAATCAAAATGGGCAAATTACAAGTTGAGTGGACAGCACATGCTGATTTCGAGCGTATGCTTGCAGAAGTATTTCAGGATGACCCGATAGAGGGGATAAAAGAATTAGTTGCGAATGGCTTCGACGCAGATGCCTCGCGATTTGATATAAAATATGATTCGAAAAGCGGTTTGTTGGTCGCAAAAGATAATGGGTTAGGAATGGGAGTCTATGAGCTTAGACAGGGCTTCTACAAGTCAGGAGATAGTCTCACAAGAAAAGCTGAAAAAACTAAACGTGGAAGGAATCCGATGGGGAGCTATGGAATTGGCACTATTGTCATGCAATACTTAGCAAGAAGGTATACCTTGGAAACTTGGAGAGATGGGCAAAAACTAACTGTTGAGGAACAATTTGAAGAGGGAAAAAGACCAAGAAAAATAGTGAAGGCTGTGCCTGAAGTTTGCGATCCTAATTTGCATGGGACGACGATCACGATAGATCAAATTCGATTTTCCCCAGATGATCTTTCCCTTGAACAGCTCACTAGAAGACTGGTTCTTGGAATAAATGTAGAATCCCGTCTGGAATCTGGTGACCGATTTGAAATGTATGTTAATGGGGAAAAAGTGGGATTAAAAAATCCTCAGCCTGCGATGGTATTTGCACTAAATAAGCTTGATGATTTGATTGGTCATGTGCATGGCAAAGTTAACTTTTATCATAGTGTTCCTCCGTATCGTGGAGTACTAGTTAGAGTTAATGGAAGGCAAGTCGGTTCAGAAGAATATTTTGATGATATTATTGATTTTAAGATGAGGGGCAGAATTTATGCAGACATTGATGTAGATATGATGTCTTCTAGAATTTCTTTCAGTCGAGCTAGGTTCCAGGAAGATTCCCCTCACTTTAAAAGATTAATTCAGGTACTAAATGAAGCTTTCAAATCTTTTAAAGGTGATGTAGAGAGATATACTCAAGAAAAAATGATGGTCAGGAGTCAATCAGCAGTAGAAACTGCACTAAGCGGAGCTGTGGCACAATTGGAACAATATCCTGTTGTTAAAACTGTTCCTGCCCCAAGTGCAAAAAATAAGCTAAATATGGGGTATTTGAATTTGCCAAGATCTAAAAGCCTGTCATCCGAAATTGAATCAGAAGGGGCAAGAGATTTAGGAGACATATTACAAAGTGCTTACACAACTGGGGGCCGCAAGGTAGTTCTTGTTGCAGATAATACCAAAAACTTCGGCAGCATTGACCATACATCCCAAGTTATTAGCCTAAATATCAATCATCCATATTTCTTTGTTCCTGGAGCATATCCAGAAAAGTCACTTCAAGTTAAAATACTATATGCACTTTCACATGTTCTTGGATTAGATAAATTGGATTCAGAATTACAAACAAGAATGTCAAAGGCAATTTCTACACGAGACGAGGCAATTTGGAGGCTTACTCAGCAAGTATTTTCTGGACAACCAAGACTGCTGGATGCTTTATTGATGAAAAAAAGCAAGTATTCAAAAAAAGGTGTAAGCCCCGATAGGATGTACACTTCAGTTGAATTGGGCCAAGAATCACCTATTGATAAGGTATGGTTAAATAAGTTTCAGCAAGCAGGAATCTTAAGACCTACAATTGTGACGGACAATGAAGATAGGTATTATGGTGCTAATGTATTGTTGGCATTAGCCCGCTTAAAAGGATGTACTCCGGCGTTTCAATTAGTCCGTGAATATGCTGCCGCCGAAAAAACTGATGTTACTAGACAGCGGCATGATCAGATGGTTCAAAATATAGATGAATCCATCGCCAGAGTGAAGACTCCAATCTCTTACGTATTTAATATCAGTGTCACGAATTCCTCACTCTACATTGTCATGTCAGGATACGAGAAAAAATTTATTGAATTATACAAAGCTGGACATATAATTGCGAGGCACGTTATTCCGCCAGAACTGGCTGGACTTGAAAAAGCAGTCACGGCAGAGCCGCCCAAAAATTCTGCTGTCGGAATTAAAGGAACCCAAAGCTGGAGTTTTATGCAATTTGCATCAAAAGAAACTAGGCACCCTGGATTAAGCAAAGGTGAGTTAGCTAAGGCAACAGCATATAATACGCTGGGAAATTACAGTAAAGGAGATATAATTCTTCATGAAGGCTTTGGATTTGGAAGAATTATTGATGTTCAGGGCAAGACATGCGATGTCCAATTCAAAGGAGAAAAAGTCAGGTTGGCCCATAATAGATAAATCGTATTATAGAATTCTATACCTTTACATAATGCGGGCTTGCCTCAATTTTTCTTGCAACAATTCCCTGCCTCTGCTCAATCTGCTCTTAACTGTTCCTTCCGCAACTCTATTGCGGTCAGCTATATCTGCATAGCTAAATCCATACATATCCCGCAATATTAATTTAGACAGCATTAAAGTTTTAAATTAGTTTCTTATATCAAAAAAACCCTTCCAGCTTAGTCTGCTCTTTTGTTATAAGCAAATCTTCCTTTGTGTAGCCTAGAACGTTGAATATCCTCTCCACCGAGGGAATCACCTGGTTGTTGATGTAGTAGTCGGCATCGTAATCTGCGTCTTTTATCTCGTCAGGGAGCTTGACTCTGTTCCTGATGATGTCATTGCCTTGTGTTACAACGTATTTGATCATAGTGCCTGGTGCGATGCTCCTGCCCCTGTTTTTCAGCCGCTGGGCTGCCGCAACATGCGGGCCTTTGTTTGCATAATCCCCCATCTCTTTCTGCAGTTGGGTGTGTATGACTACATCATCAATGGGAATCTTCTTATTCTTCAAGTCCTTGACTATTTCCCTGACGTACTCAAGCGCCTTTTGGGTGTCATTCTCCTTCAGTATTATTCCCAAGACCTTCTCCTGGGCATTTTTTGCTATTAATGACCAGTTTCTTCTTACAGTCTCAAATCCCTTGATCTTTAATGCGCCCTCTTCAGACAGAAGGGCGTATTTTTTCTTTGCGCCGAACTGCCCCATCTTTGCCGAGACAAAAATTCCGCTCGGGTAAAACCCCTCATGCTCCAATTCCATCAGGCTGGGCAGTTCGACGTTAATAGCATCTGCAAAAGCCATGGCGTCATTCTTGGGCTTGCCGTCCAGCGTTAAATATACCGAGTCGGTGTCGCTATAAAGGACTAGAAAACCCTCTTTCAGTGCCTTCTCAATCACCTTGTGTATGTAAGAGCGCCCCCATGCTGTCACGCTCCTGGCAGACCCAAGGGAATACCATCTTGCGCCGAAAAACCCCAAATAACCATAGAATGAATTTGCCAGCAGCTTCAGGCTGTTCTGCCTTGCGTCAAGGAATACAAACTTTTCATCTTTTTCCTCTTTTATTATTTCCTTGATCCGCATCCTTCTTGTTATGAGGTCCTCTATCAGGATTGGGATGAACCCTTTTTTTCTTGAGCAGAACCAATGCCTCTCATTTCCATCGTCTATAGCCTGTGATGCGTCCCTGCAGCACTCGCAGTCAATCGTGTCAGGCCCTATGTTGTGGGAGCTGATTATTGTCGGGTACAGGCTCCTGAAGTCAAATTCCACGATGTCCTTGTACAAGCCAGGCTTGGGCTCATAGACAAAAGCCCCCTGATAGGTCTGCATTCTCCTCTGCTGCACCTCGCCATAGTCGGGCTTGTTTGGAGCAATCTCATTGAACTGCCGGGCTTGCCGCATTATGTACCATTCAACAAGCTGCGAGAAGCCCATCCTGCTTGCATCGTAGACGGGTACGCCTACAATCTTGACCATCTCGATCAGCGTAGGGAGCATTTTCACTGCCAGGCTGTAAGTTAAGTATGAGTCATGCAGGCAGTACATGCAGAATTTCTCCAGCGAGTCGTTGTGGTTGTCCCATATGTCCGGCAGCTCTGCCAGGGAAACTTCGTGCTTTCCCTCTTCAAGAAGCTCGGAGGCAACCGCGTTCAGGTCGTAAGAATACGTGTCCAGCCCGGCGCCCATCACCCTTTTTATGAACTTGAAAATATCAAGGTGGGTTATGCCGTTTATCGCCACAGTAGTCTCTTTTCCGCTCTTTAGCCTGGGCTCTGAAAAATCAAGCCCTATATCCAGCTTGATCTTGTATTTTTCAGCCCTGGCCCTGATGTAGGGAAAGTCGAACCCGTCGGAAAAATACCCAGTAAGGATGTCAGGCTTGTAGCTGTCAATGGTTTCCTTGAATTTTTCAATGAGCTCCGCTTCGCTGTTGACAAACTCAATGTGCTCAATGCCGGTCTTGAACCTTTTCCAGACAAAAACTTTCCTGAAATTTTCCCCGTAGAACGACAGCATTATGACCGGGTTTTTTTCCGCGTCAATCGCGGAATTCAAGGGGCTGTAAGTCTCAATATCGAATGCAAGTACCCTTGGCTTGTGCAGCGTCTCGCCGCTTACAGGATTTATTGCTTCGGCCCTGAAAACAGCTGCCCTTGATTTCGTGTTTTCAAACTCGCCTCTTGCCTCGTGAAGCACCAGGGGAACTATGCCCTTGTCTATCAAATACCTCCTTACAAACGGTATGTCATACTCGTTTACAGAGCTAACCGATTCCCACTTTTTCACTATGTCCACAATCAGAGGCACGCTGCTCGGGAGGTTCACAAAAACCTTGAGCGCTACCACATCCCTGCCAAGAAATTTTTTTGTTGTTGTTTCAGCCCTTGTGACAAATGCCGGCTCCTCGGTTTCCATCTTTATCCTCTCGAGCTTCTCGCTGAGATTGACGCCGTCTTTTGGAATCACATAGAAGTAAGGCTCGAAATTGGCGTCCAGCACGCAAACCTGCCGGCCGTCTGCCGCCCTTCCATACAGGCTTATGACGGCTTTGCCGTCCACCACCTTGTAAGCCGCATCCAGAGGAAAAAATTGCATCTTTTCAGGCATAAAGCTAGGAAGGCTCGGTAAATATATAAAAGTGTTGGTGAAAAACTAAATGTTTTTATAGCGAAAATACTCCCCAAAAAATATGCACAAGGAGGTGGCTATTGTATTGATTTTTGCACTGGCAGCTACATCAGCCCATTCCCTGTCAATCAGGGATTTAATATCAAGATATTCTTTCTCAGCATCAACAAGCCAAATGAACATCACAGCTTATTCAGATTACATGATTGACCGGAATAATAACGGAATTAATGACACCTTGATTATTGAGCTGACAACAAGCAGCACAAACGGTAATTTCATTTTTGCTGCCGCTCTTTTTGACAAGGTAGGCATTTTAACAAGCGAATTGAACAAGACTTTAGGCTCCGGAATCAATAAGCTTAATCTCACTTTTGACTCTGGGCTGCTTTCACAGCAGCAATTCAACTACTCGATAAAATCCTATAATTCAAGCTACAGCCTGAAATACAGGAAAGACGGCATTCCTACGCAAACCTACAAGCTCTATGAAGAAGGGATAAAAATATTAAGCATTAAAGACTTCACTGACGGGAAGCTTAATGTCAACCTCACGCTGAATTCGACAGTGAACGGGACATTTAACGTGACAATCCTTCTTTCCTACAATAATTCCGTGATCTTCGCAAGGGAAAACTTTTCAATAACAAGCTCCGTGCAGGCTTTGGCGCTGGGCTTTGACAATGAAGCAGTTAAAAGGACGCATTACGCTGGGAATTTCAGCATCTCTTCAGTAAAAATTGGAAGGAAAACAATCAAGACAAACTTCACAACAGCAAAATACAGATTTTCAGATTTTGCAGCCAAATCCTATATTTCAGGGTTTACCGATGCCGGAATTGACACAGACAGCAATAATAAGCTTGACAAAATGCAGATCAATGCAAGCCTGCAAATACTGAATGACAATGATCATTCCATTGTGCTGTCATTATATGACTTTTCTGGCAATATCCTTGAGATAAAAAATGCTTCCATGCCCTTAAGCTCCGGAAAAAGAGTGCTGGAATTTGAGGTCAACGGCTCGAAAATCAACGGCAAAAAGCTTGACGGGCCCTATGTTATAAAAAACGCAGAGCTTTATGAAAACGGCACCTTGGTTGACAAGGCAGTCAATGCCCACACTACATCTTACTACAGTTTTGGCGATTTTGAAGGCGTTGCGCTGCCTGACCTAAAAACTGTAATTTCAGTTTCGGATGGATACCGCTATGGGCTGGCAGACGTGGCAGTCAATATCTCATTCAGGAACATAGGAAAAAAGGCAGCGTTCAATGTATTCACTGAAGTATTTGATAACGGGACATTATCCAAGACAAACAAATCCGGCATTATAAGTTCCAATTCGGAAATAAGGCAGGAATTCAATTTTACCAATATCTCTGATTTTGAGGTAAGCGCTTTTGCTGACATCAGCGGCTTGGTCGAGGAGTCCAATGAAAGCAATAACGCAGACAGGATTGTTATAAAGCTGAACAAAAGGCCGAACTTAGCTTTTATAGGCAATATTACAGTAAACGAAACTGAAAAAATCCAGATAAACCTATCCGCTTCCGACCAAAATGAAGACAAAATCGCTTACTCGATGAATTTGTCAAAGTTTTCCAACAATTACAATGCATTCAAGTGGCTTACAACCACAATGGACAGCGGAACTTACATCATCAATGCAACAGCATCAGACGGGTTTCTCAATGACTCCAGGCTGTTTAAGATAACTGTGCTTGACCTTCCGGAGCTTGACTCTGACAATGACGGCATCAACGAAAGCGTTGACAGGCTCGTGGGAGATGAAAAATCCATAAACTCGTCAACAATCAATTTTACAATACTCATAAATAATTCAGGAAACCTTTCCAGAATATTGGATAACAACACCCTAGTAAAATTTTTTGACGGCAATTCCACAATAGCTGAGTTTGAATTTGACTTTT
>Ga0209541_10005333_pt1 | contig 22467 bp, 28 predicted proteins | sample RifCSPlowO2_01_FD_184027 | JGI IMG/M metagenome (GOLD analysis project Ga0209541, IMG submission 184027) | Groundwater microbial communities from Rifle, Colorado - Rifle CSP2_plank lowO2_0.1 (SPAdes) (version 2) | ecosystem: Environmental > Aquatic > Deep subsurface > Groundwater | place...
CATTCACAAAACAGAAAGCTGATAAAAAATTAGGGAAATATTATGTTTCATAATTAATGTGTCGAGGTACTAGGTATTCCATACTCTTTGAAAATTTTTAGCAGGGTTTCCACACACATTTCATTTTCATCTGCAATGTCTTTCAGACTTCTCTGCTGCAAGTGATATCCTACTACAATATGATCTAAGAAAGACTTTCCTGTTCGGTTTCGTGCATTTTCATCCAACGCTTGTAGTCTTTGTATAGTTCGAGAATTAACTCTGCCTTCTAAGTCACTTATTTCTTTTCCAAGATATTGATGTATTTCTTCTTCTGTGAGGATCATATCCTGCAAGCACCGCTTGTTCTTATAAACTTTTCTTCTATCATTACTCTATGGTGGTATAATCTGCTTCTCCTGGTATCCTTATCTTTAAATATAACTTTCCCCTTACTGCAGATATGCCTTTACAAGACTTACGACTGAAAGATCCTTTGCAACCTGCCGGATATTTGGATGTTCTTTATTTTTATGCACGCGTCGCACCCCTTCTAAAGAACTTCTTGAAAGGAAAACCATTAGCTACGAAAATTCATCTCCCCAGGGGCAATATTCCTTTTTTTCTTAGACGAGCAAATATCGATGGTCTGCTGAAGATCGAGGACTTTATAGCAGATGTTGACCTTCCTCTCATGAAACTGCGTGTTAACGCTCTAGCAGACGTCCGAGGACAACTCACTGAAAAACAACAGCACATTTGGAGCTACTTTATCCCGAGAAAATATATTGAATTTTTTTATGCAACGAATGGCGAAGGTGTTGGAGCTTCCTTGGAGAGACTCTTTTTTGACATTGACATCAAAAACGTCGATACTGAAATTGCACAACAGGTCACTGCTGAACTTATTGATCTTATTGCTCATGATACTCAATTTCGGGATATTGTAGGCTCCTTCAAATTTTTTGTTCTTTGGACTGGGAAAAGCTTTCATGTGTATCTGCTGCTGAACAAAGTGTTGCCTGCATCATTTTATGAACGTTTCATTTCTTTTTCCAAAGAAGATCCTTTGAAGAGTTTCACTGGACGATGGGTTGCACAGATTGCAAGGGATACTTACCAAAAAACACAAGGCGGACATGAAAAAAAAGAGGGGTGGGTGACTATAGACCCCAGCCAAAGCGCTTCTGGAAAATTAGCACGCGCTCCTTTTTCTTTGCATATGAAAAGTGCTGAACATTTTAATGGTATTGCCTTGCCCGTTGATATTCGACGGCTGCATGACGCAACTCTTATAAAGGATTTGCAGAGTTATACTCCCAAGAAAGTACTAGAAAATTTACATCTCTTTAAACCATTCATCCCATGAAAGACGTCCTCTTGCGTGTTGAAAAACTGACCATCAGACAATTTGACCCTAAACAAGGCATAGGCACTTTTGTCCTTCATTTCAGCAAAGACAATGAACACCAAACTTTTGAAAAAAAGTATATCCTAGAGTATCCAGAGCCTATTGTGCAAGACATTCTCAAAGAAGTCAAACAACGAGGCAAGATTGAGATCAATGATTATGATGATCTTATTGGCAGCATTTTTGTCATTCGAGTACAGGACGAAGACGCAATCGATGAAAAACTTTTTCATTTCTTCTCAAGACTTTGCGAGAAGTCAAAAGCCATGAAGCACATGAAGAGCCATACAGAATACATGAAGCTTTACGATGAAATAAAAATCAAAGAACTTAACTTAGTACGATGATCATTCTCGGCATCGAATCCACAGCGCACACCTTTGGCGCAGCCATAATTAATACAAAGGGAGAAATACTGAGTGATGCGCGAGACATTTTTACCACCACTAAAGGCGGTATGATTCCGACACAGGTTGCCAATCATCACCAAGCACTTGCTGACACTATCATTCGAAAAGCATTGAGCGATGCAAAAGTTGATCACGTGGATTTAATAGTGTATTCCCGTGGTCCTGGCATGTCACCATGCTTACGAGTTGGGCTGCAAAAAGCACAGGAATATGCGAAATCTTTTGGCTGTGATGTTATTGGAGCGAACCATCCGATGGCACACTTGACTTCTGGACTTTTATTCACTGAAGCAAAAGATCCGATCATGCTCTATTTGAGCGGAGCGAACACACAGATCATCGCACTAGAGGCAGGCAAATACCGCGTTTTTGGAGAAACAGAAGACATAGGACTTGGCAATGCCCTGGACAAATTCGCGCGTGCATTGGGTCTTGGCTTTCCTGGAGGTCCAAAGATTGAACAACTAGCACTCCAAGGAAAATGGACTGAGCTTCCTTATACTGTCAAAGGTATGGATGTTGCATTCTCTGGTATTATCACTCGAGCGACGCAATTAGCCAATAAAGGCGTCGCTGCTGAAGATCTCTGCTACTCTTTACAAGAAGTATTTTTCAGCATGATTACCGAAGTGACTGAACGCGCCATGGCTCATCTGAGAAAAAAAGAAGTGTTGTTGATTGGAGGAGTCGCCGCAAACAAACGCCTTTGCGGCATGCTGGAAACCATGTGCAAGGCTCGTGGAGCGAAATTCTTCGCCGTTCCCATGAAGTATGCTGGTGATAACGCCGCCATGATTGCCTGGCAGGGCCTGTTAGAATATCATGCTGGGCACAGAGAAAAGAAACTGTATATTTATCCCTTTGAACGCTGCGATGAAATTGATGTAATATGGGAAACTGCTAAGCCACCTTTGTCAAAGTGAACTTGGCTTGTGTCGTTAATGTCTTTAAAGACCCTTCAATGTGATAGTTGCTTGCAGTAAAATCAAACACTGGATTTTTCTCTGAGATTTTTCTATGTGAGCGCGTTGCAAATTTCATTAAAAATCTATTAATGTGCTCTGCTGAAGGATAGGCAATATTAGTCTTCAATGTCTTGTCATTGCGCACTATAATTACAGGAATGTTTTCTCCCTCACAGATGACTTTTTTTATGAGCTCATCATGCAATAAAGGCTCTATCCAACTATACTGCAACAAATGCTTGACCAAATAATATTTTACTTTGATATATTCTGTTTCATCATTTCTCTGCATAGAGAAACGCATTTTCTTCGCGGCTTTCCAGATCTTTTTGTTGACCTTCTTCTTATTCATCAACTTTTTTTCCTTTCCGAAAAACTTTTTTCTCATCCAAGTAATCATGTTGATCTCTTCAGGATTCAATACTGGTTCATTCACCATGTAGACTCCATCCTGTATTGCGACTGTCACTATGGGCTTCTTTGATTCACCGTCAATGATGATCGCCAGAGGAGGCTCTACACCTTGAGGCACAGTCAGAGGAATAGCTTGCGGAGAAGGCGGAGAGGGCATGGGTGCTGTCATTGCTGATGGGCGAAGCACAGCTTCTGGAGCCTGAGCTTGCTGCATTTCTTGTGACAACGGGAGCTTATACTGCGTAAATGATATCGGTGTGAATGACATGGTTTCATCTGTAGGCATCTTTTGCAATGGCTTTTCTTCTGGAGGTTTTGGCGGCAAGCCTGAAGTCAAGAACTCGTCTCTTTGCGGCTGTCTTGTCGCTGGAGGAATAGTTGGAGCGTGTTCATGCTCGATGGGATACTCTCGTACTGGTTGTATTGGCTTTGGAAGTATGACTGGCGTGTAATAAGGTTGTTGAGAAAATTCCCTGATGATTCTTGGCAGATGCAAGGGACGTCTTTCTATCTCTCGCAATTCTGCAAAAATATCTGGCTGTTGCCGCACTCTTTGCACTGATGGCTGGCGTGGATATAATTTTCTTGCTGTTGCCTGTACTATAGCTCGAGTAAATTTTTTAACCTGTACATTATCCCTCGTGATTCTTGGCTTGTCTATATCTTTCAGAATGTCTTTAATCTTACTTTGCAACTCACCTTCTATCTCATTCACCAGAAAATGAATATCGTCTTCCATTATGGATAGCCTGGTTTTTGCTGGAATGTGGATAATTGAGCTGGCTGCCGTTCACGAACATACTTCTCAATAGAAAGTAAACCGCGTGCAATTGCTTTGTTCTGCTCTACAAGTTCTTGCAATTGTGTTTTCATTCCAGAAGCATCATCTGTCGCTGATAGATTACGTGCAGCGTCTTCGAACAAGGAGAGCATACGATCAATTCTTACTGTCAAATTATTCATCTTATCAATTAACTGAACTGTCACTTTCTGGAGCTCAATGTTCATAGAAGCTAATTCATTTACTATAGCATTTGGCTGATTTACTCCCCCTTTTACAAACGGCATTGTCTTTTTACCTCTTGTTATTCATCACGGGTTGGTTGTATAAAAAGCTTTTGTCTTGCTTTTAGGTCGTATAAAACACTTGTTCTTGGTATTACCGGAAATTATCGATTAGTTTTAATTAATAAAACACCGGAGGATTATCATGGTTAAAACTCATTTATTGCTAGAAAGCGAACAGAAGGTGCGTTTCATAGATGAACGTAAATATCGAGAAAGACATCTTTTGGAGAAGGCTCAACACATTGCTGAAAACAATGATCCTGGAAGAGTACCTTTATTGAAAGAACAGCAAATTGTGTTGAAGGATTACTTTGAAAGGCTTCTTTCTGAGAATAGGATTAAAGCTCGTACCATTTACCAGTACATTGTTCATTTGCACGCTCTAGGTAGCACGCTGAAGAAGCCTTATAGTAGCATCACTCAGCAGGATTTAATTAGTTGTCTTGCAGACCGTCATAGGAAGGGACAATCTCCGAATACTATTATTATACAGCAGTGCATTATGCGTCAATTCTTTACGTGGCTTGGCAAGAAAGATATCATCGCATGGATTAAGTTCGCCAAACGAAGAAAAAGAGAATTAACACCTGAGAGCTTGCTTACACCAGAAGAGATAAAGAAGCTTGTCTTTGTTTCTCAACATGAGCGTGATAAATGCCTCTTGATTATGACTTATGAAGGAGCATTGCGTCTAGGAGAAGTAGCCCATATTCAAATCAAAGACATTGTGGAAAATGAGCACGGCATTACTGTGCGTGTTGATGGCAAGACAGGAGTTAGATCTATTTTACTCATTGACTCTGTTCCCTATTACAAGGTATGGCTAGCTAAACATGAATATCGAAATGAGCCAGAGGCATATCTCTTCTACAATTTTGCTAAGCGTGATTATGGCAGAGGTCTTGGTGAGAAAGGTGTGAGTGATGCAGTGCGACGTGCTGTAAGAATCGCTGAGCTCAAAAAACGAGTATTTCCACATCTTTTTAGGCATAGTCGGCTAGACTATCTAGGACGACAAGGATTTCGAGAACGTGATCTAAAGATATTTGCTGGCTGGAGTGAAGACAGTAGAATGGCAAATACTTACTTACATTATGGTCAAGAAGAAGTTGATAAGAAGCTTTTGGCATTAAAAGGCATTCGACTAGATCAAGAAAAAACCATAGACACAACTTTCCAGCCAATAACTTGTGCTTCATGCGATAAGCAACATCCACCAACAACGATGTATTGTAATTGTGGAGAACTGCTTGTAGAAGACAAACGTGCGAAAGCAGATGCTATTATGAACAAGCTCTTCGATTACCCCGAATTTAAGGATCTGGTTAAAAAGCTCCTAGCGGAGGAGATGAAGAAAAATACAAGTTAAAGCGTTGCGACCTAACTTCTGGCACTTTTGTCTAATATACCGAAAAATAGCTGTTTAAAGAATAAATTTAGCCATTAACTTTAAGAAAATACTAAGAGGAATAGCGCCTTTCATTGCCCAAACAGCCTTTACGAGATTATTATTCTTTGCAAGATCATAAATTTCCAGTAGTTTTTGATCAGGCAAACTTATAGTAAAATCTACACTTTTTCCAATACCTTCATTAATTGCTTTTATCTGGCCATTCTCAATGATTATTGTTATTTGTTTACTTTCTGTTTTAAAGCCTATGGATTTATAGCTTTTGATAATATCTGTACAGATCTTATTGTTATTGCAATTATTAATAATATCTTGATTATTCTTTTTTAATAATGGAAAGTCATAGTTATCACTGGTCTGTAAACTTTTTTTATTAGGAACATTAATCTTCTTTTCTTCTTGATAAACTCCTAAACTGGATACTACTTGTTGATATGCTTGTGGGCATTTTTTAGGGACTATTAATTCCATATGTCCACAACTTTGACCTTCTTCTTTTGTTAAAATTATGTTTGTTGCTTTATCTACTCGTACACTTTCTAACCTTACAATACCATCGCCTTTAACCTTGCCAGGATTCCTTTCATATCTGAAATAATCTTGTTCACCAACAATGGCAAAAGGTAATTGATATTTAAGATCATAGTTATCTGAGCCAACAGTGTATAGTCCAATTCCTTGACTATTTTCATTGAGAGTTTCTAAAAATGTGCTTCCATGAATCATATCTTTACATTCTTGTTTTTGACAAACGTCTGCAAGAGCACTATAACCTCTATAAACACCATCATTTGGAGTCCCAAGTAGCATGATTTTATTAAGTTGGTCAAATCCATAACTACGAATCATTTCTCTGGTGACTAAACCGCCCATGGAGTGAGCTACAATATCAACTTTATTTGAATTCGTACAAGTGGTAATGGTATCGATGAGGGTCTTTAATCTCTGGGCGTATATGCGTATCGATATATCGTTACTTTCTTGTGATTTATAATAAGTGACTGTAAAAGAACTAGACTTATTCCATTTGGCTTTACAGCTTGATTTAAAACTATCAACATTATCAGGAGAAATATCTTGTCCTATAGTATAAAATTTATCTACTTTTAATCTGTTCTGAAACTCTTTTAGTGCAGAAGGAGATGAATCGAATCCATGTAAAAGAACTAAAGGTATCTCTCTTTCTTTAGCAGAAATGTTCTGTGTTGATAGAATTAATATTAAACTGATGATTAAGATAAATATATGTAGTTTTTTAATAAACAACGTATTCCCTCCATCTCTTAATTATGTACAGTCTCTATAGTTATATGTGCCAGATTTACAACAACCTGTAGCACAATGAATATTTAATATGATTGGTTTTTCAACAACAATTCTTCCACTTATCTTCTCTTCTTGTATATCACTCCAAGAAGCCTCTGAATCATAAACTTTTACTTGAACTTTAGCATTATAAGATCCTGGCTTTCCATTAATACCGACGTAGGTTGAGAAATCCAGGCTTCTTGTTGTATGAGGTTCTATTCTCACGATTTCTGAATCTAAACACACAATATTTTTTTGTAACCAGTATTCTCGTCCATAAGAAGATGTGCAAAAGACAAATGCTTGAATAGGCAAATCATCATTGTTTACTACAGTAACATATCCTTTTTGTTCTGCTACTCCGCCCATATTATTAAGATAGAGGTTAAAATTCTTGTCTTTGATAGACGCTTCTATCTTTGATATATCTATTTCTTTCTTTATCTTTTCATCACCACAGATATATTCTTTTCTCTCAGATAGTTTAACAGTTTCGTCAAACCAATATACTTTATTATCATAAATTGAATAACCACCGCCACCAGATTCTGGTATATAGACATAATTCTTTTTAACAAATGTAAATGTATGTTTCTGACCTGAAGCAATAGTTGCAGTTTGTTCTTGCAGCTCATCAGTTTTTTCAAATTTTATACTCGCCTTAAATTTGCGTGTTTCTTTGAAAGGATTGTTCACCATAACGGTCCATTGGAGATCGGTAAAACAGTCTTTACAATTGTCTGCAACATCACCATGAGACTCCCAGCTATTTTGATCAACCCATTGCCAAGGATTTCCTTCATCAATGACGATTTGCCAACAATTTTTGTCTTCAGAATAAACTTCTTGAGAAAGGGTATTTGTTGGATAATACGTTTTTGATTGGCTGTTTTGATAAACAATAACTAAAAGAAAAACAACGGCTATTGTTCCTAACACCCATGTTGATTTTGATAGTTCTTTTCCCATATTAGGTACCTGTTCCTAATTAGATTAATTAGGTACTGGTTCCTTTAAAAGCTTTATGGCGAGACAAGGATATACAACCATAGCGCTTCCAGATGAGCTTATGAAGGAAATAGATGATGTTATCAAGAATAAAGATAGGGGCTATACAAGTAGGGCTGAATTGGTGAAAGAAGGTGTTCGGCTCGTTCTCGATAAGCTTAAAAGGAAATAAGCTAGTTCTATTGTTTATTGAACATCTTTTGGTTTACCTCCAGAATCTTTAACTGCGTCTCCAAAAGACGTAAAGAAACGACTTTTACTTACCGTTGTAGGTTGGCTGATAAAACTAATAGAAGGAGATGAACCGTCAATTAATTCGACAAAGGATAATGGATATCCTATAAGAGCTCCTTTAGTTCTAGAATCTTCTGAAAAATTCTGAAGCCCTATAGCAAAATCCATCAAAAAGATCAAAAACTCTTTTGCTCTTTCTTTAGTTAGATTTTCGTAATCTACATAATCTCCGAAAGCACTTAACCCTTTCAAGATTATGCTGGGTGATCTCAAGTCCCCATTAAAAAGCATTGGAAATGGCATGCTAAAGCTTATTTTTTTATAACCATGTCTTCCTATGAAACCCTCATGTGCTTGGCACGTTGCATCTTCATTGATAAATTCTCTCTTTTCTAAAAATTTAGCATGGAAAACATGATTCAATCGTGGTGTATGATGATCGTAGCCGGTTACATGAAATCCAAGTTCATCATCTTGATCTATATTTAATTTAGGAAGCATTTTTAATAATTTATCAGTAATTGTTGCAATTCCGTAACGTTCGGTAAACGGAGACAGTTCTTTTTTAATTAAATCTAGCTCAGAAAACAAGTCAAATTTAGTTTTCGGATTATTTACTGCTCCCCAAAATGAAATTGCTGTTTTTGAGTTAGGAAGTACGAATATTTTCTCTGTGTTGTAACAAGGTTTACTTGTACCGTCTTCAAAATATTCAGTGATTAAACTATCTGCTATCATAAAGGTGCCATGTTTAGTACACATAGAGATAATAAGTGTCATTAGAAATCAGGTCTCTTTTCTCTTCGGTTGGTTCGTTTGAAATTTATTGATGTTTCTATGGAAGAAAGAAGCTAGAAAAACACCAATGATAAAAAAATAAACTAACCCCCAAACAAATATGCTAAGAGGATTCAGCCTAGTCCCAGGGGTAGATACTACGATAACTATAGATCCTGTAAGACCTGCCAAGAAACCTATCAAATAATCCTTTAGCCATAAATCTAGTCCTTTAATTTTCTTTGAAGTCTTACCTATGGTTAACTTGTATATTACTACGACTACACCAGCAGCAATTGCTAAGATCATGAGACTGAAGAAAACTTCTCCTAGTAATGAAAACATAGCTTCTTTGGTAAATAATGACATCTAAAAATGGGGGTGCCTATTGTTTATAAAGAATACGAGGCGATTTGAGAAGTGTAAAAACGGGCGTTTTTAGTCTAGAGTTGGTTTATCGTCAAATATCTTTATTCCAATTCGTCCCAGGCACAATTCTTTGTGTAGGGGAATAGGTACCGGTAGAACTAAATTCTCTACTAATAGTTGCCAATGCATAATCTCCTTTAAAACTACAGATACTCTTTTGACGAAAGAATTTAGATTCACCACATTTTCTATATTCACAGAAAATTCGTTTACCAGCAACAAAATCACCTAATTGATCTTTAACAATTAGACCGAGCTGCAGAAGATTTATCTTTATGTTAGAAAGGTTATCATGTGGTATGCAACAATATTTAATTGTACATTTTGCCCCTATTTTAAGAATTACCCAAGAGGGATTATGGTCTTTTAAAAATCGTTCATCTTGTGCGTGAGTTTCAAATCTTATAGGTTTATCTGCTTCGCCAAATAAGACACGCCCTAAGACAGCGGTCATTGCACTATTCGAAGAATTATTCATTGTCGAATTTTATATATCCTTCAGCTCTTAGTTTGTTAACGGCTTTAATAGCTGTTTCGGTAGGTATTTTTAATTCATTAATTATGAAAGGCAGGTCTATTTTTCCCTTACTACGCAATAGTTCTTTAATCTTTTCACAAGCTACATCTATTTCTCTTGATTCAATATGTTGGTAAGAAGATCCGCTAAGTATCATTGTAGTAGTTTCACTACAAAAGTTTGATCCAGTAGAAAAGATATTGTTTGGAAACATCTTTCTATAATTCTCCTAATCTCTGTTTTAATTCTTTTGAGAAAGAGTCCATGTCATTCGCTAATTTTTCTTGCTCTTGAGCACTTAATTCAAATAATATTCTCGACCTATTAGACAGAGATGTTCCCTTTGCCATCATTTCAAATAAAATAACTTTTTGCTTATCATTAAATTTGTTTAAAAAGCCTAAAATAGCATCTTGGTTTTTTTGAACTTCTTTCCATTCTTCATATTCTTCTTTATACTCTTTTTGAACTAGAGCTAGTTTTCTAATAGCATTAGAAATACTGCATACAAAACCATCATAGAAATCAATGAATTTTTCTATGAATTCTTTATTCTTAGTCTCATTAGGCATAAACTTCAATCTCCGTTCTTTGATACCATTCTTGAGTTGTAACAAGTTTATAAGAGTTTTGGGTAACTCTCTCTGTATTGATTGTTCTATGTAGAATAAATCCACCTCTTTTTGGCATACTACTGATGTAGACAAGAGAATTATATAAATCTATCATTTGGTTTTCTAAACCATCTTCTCAATCTTTTCTTTTTATCGGTTCCTCTGCCTTTTAAGTGACCTTTTTGTCTTGCTCTGGCTAACCCTGCCTTTGTCCTCTCAGAAATGCGGTCACGCTCAGCTTTCGCTAGGGTGGCCATGATAGAGATCACCACGTCTTTAAATTGCCCTGAGGTGCGTAAATATTGTTCTTGGTAGCTGTCGTAGTCAATACCTAAGTTGGTGAGCTCTTGGAGCTTCTGTAAAGTATAGAGCGTTCCTGATCTGCTGAAGCGGTCTAAGCTCCAGAACAAAACAACATCAAAGAGTTTCTTGTGAGCATCTTGAAAGAGCTGGTCAAACTGAGGTCGTGAATCTTTGGCACCGCTACAGATGTCCACATATTCCTTATAGGTTTCCCAGTTGCTTCTTTGAGCAAAGTTTCTGAGCTGAAGCAATTGATTGTCTGCTTCTTGCTTTGTTGTTGATACTCTGCAATAGATTGCTGCTTTCATAATTTTTATGTGTCCCTTTACTCCTGTTTTACAATTTTATACGAGGCATGTTACCAATTCTTACGGAATTCGTAAGATCTTCTACGCCTGTCTTCCGTGTTTTACGAAAGACATATTGTATAATTTCGTATTCATAATTTTCCACTTTTTGCTCTTTCTCTTATTATATAGATGGTGGGTGACAAGACTTCAATTTTCTGGAGATTTCTCTATTTCATCAAACACTTCGCTGATAATGTCCTTCTGCCACTGTTCTTTTCCATGATGGCGAAGCACAACAGATTTTGATTTCTTCAGATCTTTGCCTTGATGCTTGGCTTCAGTTACTTTCTCTTGGATCATTGCTTTGAATGCTTCGGTCTGATCTGAAGTTGAGGCTGTACTTGTTGGTTGCTCTTCTTCAGTCGTCTGTCCTTGATTCGCCTCTGCTTCTTGCTTTTTCTTGATACGATGCTGTCGTTGCTTCTCTTGCTCTTCTTTTCTTTCTAGAACAGCTTTGCCCCAGTCATATAACCATTGTTTAAGTTCTGAACTATTCATAGACTCCAACAAGTCTACCACGTTCAAGAAGTCCCATCCTCTTCTCAATGCTTCGTTGACAAGCCTTCGCTCATATTCTGCGTTGTACTCTGCTGCTTTAGCACAATCTTTCCAGTATTGCAACTCAGCAGCTGCTACATCCTCACGCCATCGTTCAAATTGTTTGAACCTTGAGCCCAACTGATCGATCTGCTGTTGCATTGCTTGAATCTCTTGAGTAAGTCGTGCATGCTTCTGTTGTGTCTGCTCAATTTGCAGCAATAAAACTTTGTGATTTCGCTGGTCTTGTTCATATTGTTGAGCTTCTTGTTTGTATTCTACTATGGTATCATTGAAGAGTTTAGTCCGTTCCTGCAATGAAAGTATTTCTTTATTGAATGCTTCTATGAGGTTTCTGAATTCTATTGTGAGAGGAGTTACATAGTGATAGACATATCTCTGCAAAGCACGGAGATATACATCTAAAACACCATGAGACTTTTGAAGACTATCTTCAGTGATATAAGGAGTCTTAGTAAAGAAAGTATGACCTGCTATGGAGACTTTTTGACTAATATTAAAAGCCTCTGAAAGCGTCATGATTTCTTTGGTATTTCCTTCAGGAGTTGTGAAAGGATCAGCAAGAGGCACTTCGAGATCGGCATTATTCAGCACTTGGTTAAGTTTCTTAAGAACTTCAATGATATTCTCAATGCTTTCAAAAAGGATGGGAAAGAATTCTTTCATAGTTGCATTAACCTCGTTGTTTTATGAAATGAGCCGTTAGACTTTGGGCATTGTGGACCATGATTTCTTCCAAAATATGATTCTCTACACATGAGACAATAGTAATAGTTTCCAATTGATGTTTTTTCTCGTGCTCGTACCCTAGATGGTTCGCTCCATTTCATTTTAGATTTTGTTTTCCTCTTTCACTACATCATTGATGATTCTGTCCAATTCTGCAAACTTCTCTTTTGTTGCATCAAGAAACTGCAAGGTAGCATCGATGTTGGGCATGAACTTCGTTAACAATGTGGTTATTGTTAACAATAGAACATCATCACCTCTCTGGTGGTTGTCTGCATAACAAATTCTGAGAAGTCGCAATGGCTCTTTGAGCGTGGCTTCATGCACTTCCATAAATAATAGTTCTGCTGGATGGATTTCTCTCTGGGTCTTCTTAATCCGTTGAATCTCTTCTTCGCTGAAGTTCATGAGAGAACCTCCGCTCGTTCCTTATCGATTAAGACTTGAGCTGCTTTCTCTGGGATCTCTGCAATGTCTCCAGGCTCAAAGGGACCATAAGCTTCGAGATTTTCAGCCATGAATTGAGGAACATACCACAGAAAACGGAGCTTGACGAGCTTGGCTTCTTGCTGTGGTTCAAGGAGTTGGAGCATGGAGTACCTCCTGTTGAATGCTCTTGAGATCTTTTTCTGTTACTTTTAACTTCTGACGATCAATAAATTTATCTTTTGCACGTGCTAAAACGAGTTCCTGTGACTTCTTGTTTTTGTTTACAGCAAAAAAAGTTTTTAATTCTTGAGCATGTGAGTATTCTACATCATCGTCACTTTCGTCATTTACGTCATTATCGTCACTTTTTCTTGTAGTATCTTTATTTTCTTCTTCCGTCACTATCATCACTTTATCGTCACTAATAGAAGTCTTCTTCTCTTCATTATCATTATTAGATGATGATTGTGACGATAATGACGATAAATCTATTATTTCTGGGCAGATAGTCTCTATAATTGCTTCTGCTTCTGCTTTATTGACACGATAGGCAATACCTTTATTCGTTTTGAATCGCTTCTGGTCAAATCCAACGTGATTAAGATATTTCGAAACAAACCGATTTTTCTTTTCAAGTACTGGTTGATTCATGTCGATTATAGTCTGGATAAGAATATCTTTAGTTTCATCATTACATACGAGAGTGTAGAATGTTTTGAGGATCTTAAATTCAAAACTGTCTTCTGTTATTTGAGTAATAGTTTTAATCTCAGAAATATGGTGAGCAAACTTTGTAAATTTATCAAACAAGTCGTTATCAATGAATTTTGCTAAAGCAAGAAGCGGCTTCCATATCCATAAATCACGATTTCTTAATTTTTCATCCTCTAAAGCATTGTAAACCTTTTCCACTTCTTGCCAATTTTGCAATGTGAATAAATAGAGTTCATCTCGAATGTCTTGATATTGTTGGTCCTCTGCACTTGGTTCTAAGTCTCCACGTTTATCACCTTTTGGCGGTTTAGTCATAATGTGTGTGATTGCCCTATCTTCAGTTGCACCATAAAGGCCATTGATACTGCCTATCATTGTAGGACTATAGGTGCGGTAATATACTGTAAAAAATCTCAACTTTATTCTCTCTTGTCTAGGGACAGTCCCAGAATACTTAAAACCAGAGTTGATGAGCTCTGCACGACAATCTGATTCAATAGCCCCTTTCTTATTTCGAACAAATAGCTTTTCCGCTTCGTCAATATATTTTGTTGGTCTCCTTACATGAGTTTCTCTAAACAAAGTGGATTCAGAAGGATTATTCATTTCTTCTGTAGCATTAAAAGTAAACAATCTGCTAACTGTCATCGTTTTGCTTTTGGCAGTCGCTTTCAACCCCCGAAGCTCCATAAGTGGATAATACTTAAACAACAAAAAGAAGTAAGTCCCCATATCCCACAGTGTATGAACATCGTACCACGCATCATCATTAAAGTATAAGAATTCTTGATAGATTGTTCTTATTTTGCTAAACAATTCTTTTGTGTTTATTCTTTGATGTTTTCCTGTTAAAAGTGTCCTGATCGAATGTAAGCTCCAATGAGTTTGGTATAGACAATATTCCTCTGGATCTGCTTGGAATCTAATGTTATATTTTCTCTTAAAGATAGCATCAACTTGGATGAGTTTGCCTTGTGAAGTAATTACAACAGGCATATTTCTTTGTTCAGTCCCAATTCTCTCTTTGGTCTTCTTATCATAAATATCAATATTCTTTGGCAGCCCTACTCCAAAACCAGCAATATGATCACCAAGCTTAAAGAATGGAAAAATCTTTTCCCTAACTACTTTATTGGGATCGAAGATAAATCCTGATAATAGATCATAAACGTCCTGATCTTGATTCTTTATTTGTTTGTAAGTCTGCACATAAAATGCTGTTTTAGCTTTCTCTGAACTATCTTTTGTTTTATCACCGACAATTGCTAACCATGGAGATCTTGCTTTTTCATACACTCGATTATACCATTGCTTTGCTTCTTTGAGATCTATATTTGGTTCTAGGTCCATTAAAGCTTTACAAAAGGCATCAATGAATTGGCTCATAATCACTCCTTTAACTTACGTTAAAGATTACCTCCTAGCACTTTCTTTTGTAGAATGAGTTTTGGGCGTCCTTTCTTTTTTTCAGCATCATTTATTTGATCTACAATCTCTTTATAGTTTGGCTGAAAAAGAATAAGATGTGCACCCAAGAGATTACAGATCCTAACTTGAACATCCAGCTTTGGAATTTTACCTTCTGAAAATAATCGAGAAACAAACGCTTTATCTCGCCCCAACGCTCTCGCTAATCTCGCTTGATTTAAACCTCTATTAAGCATCAAACTTCTGAGAGCTAGTCTATTTGCCTCAGGTAGAATTCCATCGCAATTATCCGGTGCAATTTGTTGATTTTCACTGTTTTGTTGTGGAAATGGGTTAGTCATGGTAAAAAGAAAAATTCAGGCCTTGAGTTCTATTTCTTTCGAGGCCTGTAAAACTAAAGGAGGCACCCTCCGGCTTGTGGAGTGATGCTCAATGTATGTGGTTTGGAATTGGTTCTCTTTTGAGGACTGTGCTAACTCTTCAAGTTCTTCAATCCATTTAGGGAGCTTCATGGTGTTGCTCCAAAAATTGTTTAATTGCTTTCCTAATAAGATAGCTTTGTGAACGTTCAGTCGCTAGAGCTTCATTTTCTAACCTTTGTGCTTCTTCCAGAGTTAATACAGAAGTCACACATTTTGAGTTTGGACCGGTTGGCATGGTTCTAAGAAGTCAATTAGATATTTAACGTAATCGTTATTTTTCGGTAAATTACAATATATTCTAAATTATATTTTTTATGAAATACATATTCCTCAACTCTATAAGTTAATAAAGGTTGAATACTTTGATTGACGTATGGATCCAAGAGATAAACAGAAGAAAAGAAAGGTTGGACGCCCTAGAAATACAGCAAGTACTTTCTTTGAAAAACAAAACTTTGCAAAACTTATCGCCATAGCTATGGTTGAGCCCTTATCTACAGGAGTCCTAAAGAACTATGGTGTGTTCACTAATACTTGGTATAATACTCATGGAAAACAGTTAGTTGAATATAAGATTCTTACACAAAGACAAATAAGGGAATTAGGAAGACATCATAGACCTGAATATGTTTATGACTTAAATTGGAATACTTTCTTCAATGTTTTTTTTAATCTTTTTGAAGAACAGCACCAAAGAATAGAAGAGATTGGTCTAATCTTAAGTGATTTACCTCTTTACCAAACACCTAAATGGTCTTATACAAAATTGTATAAATTTTTAAAAAATCATAAAAGTAATCATAAACTTCTTCGGTTAACTTTTAAGAGTTATTTTATGCAGATACTCATTGAAGACTTAAAGAATAGAATAGATGATAAGCGATATAAAAGTAAAGAATTTTTTAAAAAGAGCATTAAAGAACTATTGGATACATTCCTCGTCGCAACTGCAGAATCCATAGGTGTAGCTCAAAATTACGCACATAAAACGGGAAAGTCTCTAATTGAAGTACTTTTTCCTAAAAACATTGAAAAATATTTACCAGCTTATTTCGACGTACTTTGTATCAACTATCGAATCTTAAAATTATTCCAACCAGAATGGAAATATATCAAAGATACTAACTATGTTTTTCCACCAAAAGAATTTCATAAAACCAATCTCACAGATCCTCAGATAATTGAAATGTTAAAAAAACAAAATGGAATAATAAACTTTAAATCACCTGATGGGGCTGAAAAACTAATTAGGTTTTTATTATTAAGGAAAGCAAGAAATGGCTTTCTAGATGAAGATGACCTTGATAGGCTATTAGGGATTAAGGGTAGTGGAAAGAAATATTTAGAACTGTTGGAAGAAGATGAAAAAAAGATGGAGGGGATAGCAACTCACTAAGAAAGATATTTATACGACACAAACACGATATAAAAAGCTTTTGTTATCTCTATTTCCTTATTTCTCCTAATCTCTGCAATACTCTCATTCTTTTATAGAAACTTTTTCCTTTCTTCAATAATTCTTCTGGAGCGCCCATTTCAATGACTTGACCTCTATGCATAACTACTATAATATCTGCATGCTCTATGGTGCTTAACCTATGCGCAATAATAATCATAGTGTATCTTCCACGGGCAGTGAAAATCGCTTTCTGGATGCCGATTTCTGATTTGCTGTCTAAAGAACTAGTTGCCTCGTCAAAAATTAAAATTTCTGGATTTGCAAGCAGTGCTCGAGCGATACCGATGCGTTGCTGCTGACCACCACTTAAACGAACACCTTTCTCTCCCACTAACGTGTTATAGCCTTGCTTGAACGACATGATGAACTCATGCGCGTTTGCTTTCTTTGCAGCTTCAACAACTTTTTTTCTTGTAGCCTGCTGCGTTCCATAGGCAATGTTTTCATGAACAGTGCGATTGAAAATTTCTATGTGCTGGCTGACAACAGCGATTTTTTTTCTTAATGTGCTCAGAGCCAGCCTTCTGAGGTTGATACCATCGAGATAGATGCCTCCTGATGTTGGATCATAATGACGCGTGATTAGTTTAATCAAAGTTGTTTTTCCAGAACCGCTTTCACCAATAATCGCGACTACTTTTTTTGCCGGGACTACAAAATTTACTTTCTCCAAAACAGTCTCTGTTGTATAAGAAAAACTAGCATTCTTTACTTCTATAGTTCCTCCTTTATTTACAGGAAGGCTTGGGATGAGCGGTTCAGGAAGCGTATTTTTTTCTTCCAAAATTATGCGGACACGCGATAGCGATTCGTGCGCATCACCAAGGAAGTTGTAGATACGACCAACTCTGTGAATATTCAGGAATGCTTTCTCAGTTAAGGTAAACACTAACACTAAATCACCAGGCGTTAAAATGCCTTTGATGACGAACCAAATCGCCAAAAACATCGTTCCTGCACGAATAGCATTAGTAGCACTTTCTCTCCAAGTAATATACCAACGCTCCATCCCTAGCCGAAGCTGTAATTTTTCTACATATCTCTTTAACAAGGATGAGTATGTATTATATTCTTTATGCTCTTGCACATAATCTTTGACAGTTCTTACGTTGTATAACGTCTGGGCGAGCTCACCGCTTGCAGCATCAAATAGTCTGTGATATGCTTCCCTATACGGCTGCATTTTTTCCCATTGTATGCGATATACCACAAAATAAACGGCACCGATATCAAGTAGATAAGTCCTATGTGCCATTCTGTCGCTATCAACCATATAGAAGTCAAAATACTTTGGAATACTGTAGGTATTATTTCGTTGTTGACAAACCACAACAAATCTGAGAGGTAATTTGCCCCTTTGTTAATCTTGCTGACCATGGATCCTGTACTTTGCTTTTCATGGAAGGATAACGGCAGGCGCATGAGCTTTTTATGCACCCTTTCCAGCAACCCCTTTTGGAAATTCAGTACTTTTTTCATAGTGTATGTATATGCTGTCATCTCAATAACAATTAACAAGGTTAGAATGCCAAAAATCATGCTGGTCAGTATTGCTGCCTGCTTTATGTCTTGATTTACAAATAGATTATCAACAATGAGCTTTACTAAATACACCGGAATAAACTTTATACTTTCGTAGACTAAACTAATCAACGAACGATCTACTACAAACCTGTTAAAATTAGGTATGAGAAAGCTTACTACGCTATAGAAATTCTTAAACGATCCTTTTTTAGCATCACTCATTCTTTGATAGACCTCTCCACAACACTAAAAAAACAAGAAACATCTACGAAGTATATAAATGTGCTTGTTTTATTTTCTTAATCTTAATTTCTGCAGTCTTTCAGAGGTTTCTGTGGCTATCTGCTGCACTTCGTGTTCATCATCTAACTTCTTTTTCAAATCTACCTGCTTTGTTTCTTTCTCCTTGAGATATTTGCTCATGATAACAAGATGCTCTCCCTCTTTGTAATGATTCTTGAGGAATCCTTCAAGCTCGAACCCATATTTTTCATAGAAAGAACGATATGTCTGCAGACTCAAACAGTAGATTTTTCTGACGTTGCTATGCTTTGCAAACTCAATGCTGTATTCGATTAATTTTTTTCCTAATCCTTTTTTTCTGTACTCCTTCTTCACCACCAGATCGCGAATTTCAGCGACTCCAGCTTTGAATATTACTATAGCAACTGCCCCCATCACTCTTTCACTTTCTTTTATGACAAAAAACTGATCCTTGACTATCTCGTTCTTATGGCCGCCCGTAAGGTAACTTAAAGTATATTCCTGCGAATAGTTGCCACCACGCTCTTTCCAATAATTTCTTAGAAGACTAGCCGCCGCCTGAAGATCTTTACTTTCTATTTTTTTGATTTCCATAGATCTCCTCTTTTGAGTATTTTTTAATTGATACAGATATCGCCAGGATACTTACATCGTCCTCTAGGGTAATAATATCTTTGATACTGATAAGGCTGGTAGTAATGATATTGATTATATTGATTGTAGTGGTTTCTATAACTGATGACATGGTATTGATGATGTGTGTAATAAGGACGGTAGTTGTAGTCATTATATCTACCATTGTCGTAATAATAAGGATCGTCATAAAAAGTATTGTGCTCATGATATGCCTCAACAGTCTGCACGCTAGACAATATTGTTAGAACTAAAGCAATTACTGCTGCTCTTCTGAACATTTTAGTAGAATCCATAGCGACGACCTTGGTTGAAAGTGTCTAAGGTATAGTATTTCCAATGGGGATCATTGTAATAATTAGCGTAATAACCACCCCTATAAGAATAAGTATAAGGATTGTAATTATATCCGTAATAATCTGGATTCCTATAATAATCCATCATATAATAATTTCTTGTTGGATAATAAGAATTAGGGTAATAACCTGAAGAACCATATCCGTAGCCGCCATACATCATATAAGCGTTAACTGCCTCAACTCCTAAAAGCAAAGCTAGGAAAAAAATACTTACTGTTATCCACTGCAGTTGTTTCATCTGTACCCCATATTCATTTATAGCCTAGAGTATATAAATCTTACTTTCTATGGAACGGGTGCTTCTGCATTTTCTTTGACTACTGAAGGTAATGTTCTACCATTTGTCTTAAAATCACATGAACAATATTCTATCTGAAATCCTCCTTTATAATCTAATTCACGAAGAATTGCTACTTTTCCAGTTTCTAATTCCTCTCTTATAACTCTTACTTCTTCATTTCCATTTGCTACTGCCATTTGTACCATCTCTAGAATAAGCTTCATCCTATAGTCATGCGTAACTACACCAACATACACACCAAATCTTGTCGCAAGATAGACTGCGTCACCTACTAATCGTTTATCATGATCATTTTTTGTTTCTTCATTAGTTCCTAGCTGTCTATATGCCTCAACTGCCAAGCTTTCCATTTCTTGAGCATCCTCAGTATCTACCATTTTTTTATTGATCATTTCTACTAATTGATTATGAGTTGCAAATAATTCTCTTAATAGCCTGCTTTCCTTCACGATGTGCTTGCGATGCCCTCTTTCACCTCTTTTTTCATGCCATCCTTTTGCACCATATGTATTTATGACTCTTCTGAGTATCTCTATTTTTTGTAACTGTTCTTCATAAATTACAGGAGTAATTCTTGTTCCTTCATATTTCAACAAGTTCATGGACATTCTTACAAGATTTCTTGCTTCTCTTACTTTGCGCATGTTTACGTTGTTGACTGCAACAGCTTCTGTTGAAAGCCTAAGAGAACTGCCATGCTTAAATAATTCAGAGCCGAGTGCACAGCTATCAAACAACAACATATCGAGGACATGATAGTCCAGTAAATCCGTAAGTGACCTTATTTTTCTACTGAAGTTCATAACTATGAGGATATTACATATCTTCCATACCTGACATACCACCCATTCCTGGTGGCATTCCAGATCCTTTCTTAGATCCAGAACCTGCAATAACATCATCAATCCTGAGAATCAATTCAGCAACTTCTGACGCGGACTTGATGGCTTGTGTTTTGATCTTCAATGGCTCGATGACTCCGGCTTTCCAAGCATCTGTAACTTTTCCAGTGAAGACATCCACACTAGCCCACTTGTTTCCCTTGTCATGCTGTGACTTCAATTCTGTCAATAAATCAATAGGATCTAAACCAGCATTTTCTGCCAAAGTTCTTGGAATAATTTCCAGAGCGTCTGCGAAAGCTAATACCGCAAATTGCTCACGACCTGCCAGCTTTGTCGCATACTGCCTGATTTCTCGAGCGACAGCAACTTCGACAGCACCTGCGCCACCTACGGCTTTTCCCACCTTGAGTGTCGCGATGATGTCGCCGAGAGCATCCTTGACTGCGCGCTCAACTTCATCAACGACATGCTGCGTGCCGCCACGAACTAAGAATGTGACAGCCTTTGGATTTTTACATTCGCGAACATAAGTCATCTGCTCATCGCCGACTTTTAACTCTTCAACGAGACCAGCATGACCGAGATCTTTTTCTGACAAATCATCCAAAGACATAACTAAAGAAGCACCAGTTGCTTTTGCCAGCTTTTCCATGTCCGATTTCTTGACACGGCGACAAGCGTAGATCCCTGCCTTGGACAAGTAATGCTGTGCGAGATCATCAATGCCTTTTTGACAAATAATCACATTAGCACTAGACTTGATGACTTTGTTTGTCTTGTCTCTAATCATTTTTTCTTCCTGCATGAGAAATCCTTCCATCTGCTCTGGAGAAGAAATTTGGATTTTAGCGTCAGTTTCTGTGTTTTTAATTTCTAAAGCAACGTCCAGCAAAGCGATTCTAGCATTCTTTACTTTTGTCGGCATGCCTGGATGGACGCGTTCTTTATCCAATACAATGCCTTCAATGAGCTCTGCATTTTCAATACCACCGCCGACTTTTCTTTCGATCTTGATATTATCCATGTCTATATTATCGCCGTCAGTTATCTGATTTACAGCCTTGACTAGTAATGTGGCCAGCACATCACGAGATGACTCTGCGCCTTTGCCAGTCATAGCAGTCATAGCAATTTGCTTCAGCACTTCCTCATCTTTTGCTGTTACTGGAACTGCTAAGCGATTGAGAATTTCCTGCGTTTTTTCTGCAGCCATGTGATAGCCGCGAGCAATCACAGTTGGATGGATATCTTGTTCGAGCAAAGCTTCTGCTTTCTTCAACAGTTCACCAGCAATGACGACTGCAGTAGTAGTACCATCGCCGACTTCATTTTCCTGTGTTTTGGCAACTTCGACTAACATTTTAGCAGCTGGGTGCTCTATCTGCATCTCTTCTAGAATGGTAACTCCATCATTAGTAACAATAATATCACCGATAGAATCCACAATCATTTTGTCCATACCTTTAGGACCTAGAGTAGTTCTTACAGTTTCAGCTACTAGCTTAGCAGCCATAATATTATTTCTTTGCGCATCACGTCCTAATTGACGCGTATAGCCTTCTGGTAATATATAGATTGGTTGTTGTTGATTTGCCATTATAAGC
>Ga0209541_10005335_pt1 | contig 22460 bp, 14 predicted proteins | sample RifCSPlowO2_01_FD_184027 | JGI IMG/M metagenome (GOLD analysis project Ga0209541, IMG submission 184027) | Groundwater microbial communities from Rifle, Colorado - Rifle CSP2_plank lowO2_0.1 (SPAdes) (version 2) | ecosystem: Environmental > Aquatic > Deep subsurface > Groundwater | place...
CTTTCATTGTATTGAATAATCTGCAACTATATATTAAATTTTTGCTTATTTTTGGAATATTATTCAATTATCAATATTAATGTGATTTGGCTGTTTGAATGGATGAAAACTATTGGCATTATCGGCGGGCTTGGCACGGAAACAAGCTGTACATTCTGCATTGATATAGACAGGCGAATAAAAACAGCATGCGGTGAACAGCCACGCCTGATTATGGAAAATGTTCCCATGCCGCAGGAGATTGAACGACGATTGATTACGGGTGAAGATTGCCCACAGGTATTTGAGCTGCTCTGCACAGCAGTAAAATCGCTTGCTCGATTGGAAGTTGATGAGATAGTCATTCCGTGCAACAGCGTTCATGTGTTTATTGAGAAGCTGAGAGGTCTAACTCATATTCCAATTATGAGTATTATAGAGGAAACTACGAAAAAATGCAACAAATTTCGCAGGATAGGTCTGCTCGCTACATCGACGACACTCAGGGGAAAACTGCATGAACAAGAATTGCACGAGAATGGGATTCAGGTTATTGTCCCTGAAAAACAAGAGATTGTGAATGGTGCTATCGAAAAAATACTGAACAATCGAGCGACTGAAAAAGATAAAGAGGAACTTTTGCTTATCATAAAGCGTTTGCAAGAGATGGGAGCAGAGGCTGTAATTCTCGGATGCACCGATTTAGGGCTGCTCATTAGACAAGAGGATGTTGAATTGCCACTCATAGATACTGTTGAAGTGCTGAAAGATGCGGTTGTTAAAAGTTTAATGGAGAGATGAGAAAAATGGACCAGTCGGGACAATCACGCCAACGCATTTCTCGTAAGCATTTTGAACCCGAGGCCCCATCGTTGCGAACGATGTGCTCTAGTGCCCACGAGTTGTACAACTCGCACCGGGCTGAGCTACTGGCCCATAAGAACCACGCACGAGAAGCAGTTTAAATAGTTTTCTTGCGCGATAGCGTAAAAAGTTTTTCAATATCTATCTCAGCGGCGGCAACAGGCATCTGCATATTCCATTGTGTTAATACATAAGGATTAACCTCACCAAAAGTGGCGAAAACATCATTGCCGATGGATGCTTGTGCTGCTCGGCCATCAATGAATGATGGATGATGCGCATCGGTGACAGCTGCTTTGAGCCCCAGCATACGCGTGATGCTGTCAATCACCTGCCGAATATGAGTAAAATCAGACTTTTCATGGCAGATGGCAATGCCTAAATAATGCTGCTCTTTGATACCATATTCTGCTGTTGGAGATTTATGGAAAGTCATACCAAACTCGGCAAGCTGCTGTGGATAATCCTGATGCTGGTTGCGCTGCAGAATTTTCAATAAACTTGGAAGAATGCTGTTTCTCATGCACCCATAATCGACGAGCGCGTTCTTGATGTGAACGACGTCGACTTTCAGGTTCATCATCGATGTGATTTCTTCATGCCCCATCAGATGGTAGCTGCGCGTTTCCTGAAAGCCAGCACCAACAAGTACGTCTAATATTATTGACTTGAAGCGTTCGATACTGTCTTCTTCGGCAATCGTCGCTACTTTTGGGATTTGGCTGGGAAACAAATCATATCCATACGCAATTGCGATATCTTCGACAAGATCAGCAGGATGCAAAATGTCGCTCCTATATGCAGGCACTAATATTGTGTTTCCTTTCGTGCTATACCCCATCTTGCCGAGCAAAGAAACGATGTCGCGCTGGCTGAGGTCTAGGCCGAGCAACTTGTTCACATATTTGATGTCTAGCTTCATTGAAGTAGGAGTTAAGTCGGGTGTCACTCGTTTTTTACCTGGATAATGAACGTCGACACTGTAGATTACGCCACCCATGTCAGCGAGCATTGTGACCAAGATATTCAGCGCAATTGAAACATTATCATAGTCAACGCCTGTGCATTCGATAAATACATCACGCGTGCTTTCAGTAATACGCCCTGTTTCGTGCGAATTAGTAAAAGGCAGCATGGACATCACGTGACCATGAGCGTCAATAAAGAAGGGATATTTTTTCCATCCGATGGTGAGATGCTTGTATGCTTTTCCCTTTGGATGCTGCTCAGGCACCAGATGCGCTTTCATTGGCTTTTCAAAGCCCAGGGGCTGAAAAATGACTTCGGTAGGGTCGAGCGCTTTGTAGGATACAGGAAAATGAATTCGCTCAAGAGGATAGATGCCATACTCTGATTTTTTTCGGTTGCGCCCGTGAGTGGTGGATAATTTTTCCTGCACCTGCATAATTTCACGAATGCGTTCATCATTTAATTTTAAATTCTTGACAATTGCACATGCTGTATACGGCCTCATGCTTACCGATGAATCCACCATAACGGCACAGCCACTTTTCTTTATCGGATATGTTACAAGACCGTGGTGAGCACCAATAAAAGAACGAAGCGCGCGTGCGAAGCCTTGCTCGCTGAGCATATCCGGACGGTTTGGAAAGACTTCAACAACAATTTCTTTGTCGTCGATGCGTTCGAGATCTGTGCCGATCATCGCGATGCGGTGCTTCAGTTGCTCAAGGGGCAATTTCTTCCCGATGAGCGACTCGAGCACTGTGCGATTCAATGTTACCGTCGGCATAATTACCCTTTCAGATTAAATTCTTTCTCGGCTTTTGCAACCAGCTTGCTGTTTTCGTCATACAGCTCAAGCGTCACCTTGATGTTAGCAGGGTCGGTAACAGATGAACTATATGCAACAATCTTGTCGAATGCGTTTTGGATTGTTTTACCGGCTGCGACCTCTGCGGTGTTATGAGGCACTTCAACTATAAGAGTACGTTCTGTTGGAGGATACCCTTCAATAAAGATTTTGAACTCCGTTGGCTTGATTGTGCCTGCTTCGCCGTTGACAAGCGTGTAATAAATTGTGCGAATTGTGCCGAAGCCTTGCTCTTCATTCCATTTGAAAACAGGCGTGCGCGTGAAATCGAGCTTTACATTGCTGTAGGTTGTGACGACTGCTTCGGATGCTGCTTCGGTTGATTCAGCTGCAATTTCATCTGTAGCTCCTTCGGCAACTTCTTCAGCTGCCACTTCTTCAACAACGGCTTCTGTAGTTTCAGCACTTTCTTCAGTTACTTCAACTGGCGCCGCTTCAACAGATTCTTTGGCATTTTCTGGGACTACTTCCGCCTCGATGGAGTCTGAACCACCGAAATTATTTGCAATAATAGCTGCAAAGATGCCCGTTTTGCCTAATGGCGCAGTGGACGGGAACACATATCGCCCGGCCAAAAAAGAACCGGCGAGAAGCGCGACAATAACAAGAACAAAAACAACGCTTTTCAGACTGATGCTCACACTCACTTTCTTATCTAACACACCTTGGGAGCCCGATGCGGACTCAACCGGATTAAACTGGAACTTTTGTCCTGGCATTTTATCTCACCCATGCTTCTGCTTCGCGCAGTAATTTGAGATTGTTGTTGTATAAATCTCGAATATCAGTAATACCATAATAGGAGCTTATAATTCTATCGAGTCCAAGACCCCATGCAAGCACGGGGATGTCCTTCCCAAGCAGAGGGATGACAACTTCAGGTCTGAATATGCCTGCGCCACCTAATTCCATCCATTCTTTCTTTATCGGATGAAATACTTCAACTTCACAACTTGGTTCGGTGTATGGGAAGTGAGCTGGGCGAATGCGCACATCTGTATAACCCATTTTCTTGTAAAAATCACGGAGGTAACCTTTCAGATGCTGAAAATTTGCATTTGGGTCAACAACAATTCCTTCGACCTGGAAGAATTCGAAGAGGTGCTTCCAGTCGAGCGCTTCATTGCGGAAGACTTTGCCGACAGCAAAGAACTTTGCCGGCAAATCAGTTTCTTTCAACGTTGCAAGTGTCTGTGCGCTGAGCACTGTTGTATGTGTACGCAAGAGAAGCTGCTGTGCGTCCTGGGAGCTCCATGAGCCACCCCAGCCTTTGCTGCCTGTTCCTTGACCATGCTCGTGCACTGCTTTGATTTTTTTTGCAATCGACGGAAGATCGCCTTTGCCTGCAACATAAAATGTGTCCTGCATTTCGCGAGCAGGATGGTCTTGCGGAACAAATAACGCATCAAGATCCCAGAATGCGGTTTCAATCATGCGGCCAGACATTTCTTTAAATCCAAGCTCCATCCAAATACGCTTGATATAGTCAACAGCTTGTGTTGCGATATGTTTGCGCCCAAGTGTAAGAGAAGGAACCTTGACTGAGACGTCATATGCACGGAACTGCTTGCTTTTCCAGCTTCCTTCGGCAAGCATCTGCGAGGTCAAGCGCCCAATGACATCAGCATTACCTAGGCCTTTTTTGAGCAGTGCTTCACCGAGTGAGGTGAGCTGGATTGCTGCATCTTTATCTTCATGCTCTTCAACAATGTTTCTTTTTATGAACTGATGTACTGTTTGTTTGTCTGCTGTGTCGAGAGAGGCAGAGATGAGAGGAAAGTGTTGCGATAAAAAAAGCTCGTCTTCTGTTTTTTTTGCAAGAAGCGCTTTTCCTTGTGAGGTTATTTCAACGACGACGCCATTGTCACTTTTGTTCATTGAGATTGCTTGTAGCCTGCGGAGGATGCCAAGGCCTGCGCTCAGCTCTTCGTCAGTGAGTTCAGCGGCTTTTTTCAATGAAGGCAAGTCAATAGGATGCTTTAATGCACGAATTATTTTGCGCTCAGGCAGTCCCTCGCGGGTGTAGCGTTCGCCGGACGATGTGAGATGTACTGTTCGTGCACTTGTTTTTTGTGCGGTGATGAGCTTCTTGTTCTCAAGCCACTCCAAAGCACGCATAACCTCGACATCCTTGAGACCAGTTTTTTTTATGATATTAGTGCGAGTAGAACAGGATTTTAAGAACGGCAGAACTTTATGCTCATAGGGATGAAGCAGCTTTATTATCTTGTTGAGATCTGCTGACATAAGACAAAATAAAAAGAAGTAATTTATAAATCTACTTAGGGAGCTTGCCTGCAGATGGCTTTAAGCTATCCCATGTTAGGTCAAAAAGGTTGTCTAACGCCGATGCAAAGAAAGGCGTGTTTACCCAGATACCGACATCATACGTTGGGTGGACATCCTTGTCATCAAGCACGGTAAAAACAAGATTCTTGCTGTCAACAACACAAAAACGAGATTTGACGGTGTCGATATGCCGCACGTCTGCAATGCCTTTAAGGCTTTTGACCGCTTCTGCTGTTTCTTTTGTCAGTGGAGCTGCGATTCGGATGTCGACACCACGCTTGCTTGCCTGTTCGAGAGCACTTTTCAAACCTTCAACTTTTCTCACTAAGCCTTGTGGAGTGGTCATCAATGTAATACGCTTCTTTGATTCCCGAATGGCCTGTTCCATATGATTGTAAAGATTGTGCCGACCACGGATTGCGCCACTTAACTCGGACGGCTCAACGAGCTCAATCCCCTGTGTGTGCAGCAACTCAAGCTCTTTCAACAGTTCAGTTTGTTTCAATGATTCGAGCCGCGCAATTTTTTCTTCTGCGTCGCTGTGCATATTTTTCTTGACGCGCTCAACAACTTCAGATGGAGGAACTGCAAGATATTTAATGGGCTTGCCCAACTTCATGACAACATATCCTTTTTTTTCAAGGCTTTCCAGAACGTCGTACGATCGTGAACGCGGAACATCAGCAATGTCTGATAATTCACCAGCGGTTGAAACGCCTCGGCTCAGCAATGCCGACCAAAGCTTGACCTCGTACAGGTTCAAATCAAAATAACGACGGATGTTGCTTAAAAAATCTTCCTTGACAATCATTATTAACCCCTCCTTTTGAGCCCATCGGGTTTTGTTACTTGAACAGGAGTAAATACTACTACTATTAATATGTTACGGTACGGGAGAAAAATGCATAGACGTGGTTTTGATTATGTTTTCGACTAAATTTTATATCTCAACAGCGCTGCAATGCCGCCCAAGCCCTGTAGTTTTTTTCCGGCTTCATGCTCTGTGCTGATGACGTGAATATTGCCGTGCATACTGTCAACGAGCTTCATCAACGAGTGGACTGTGTCAAAGGTCTTGCGCTGCTGCCGATCTTTGATGAAAAAAGTTGTAATCAAGAGCTCAGCGACTGCACCCGCATCAGCTGCTGATTTTACATGAGTGAAACCATACGTTGCTGCGCTGTTTTTTCCGATAGCTGCGAGAAGCTTTTCAACAAGCGCAGTTTCAACTGCAACACGATTGTTTTGGAGTGCGGCTTGAGTTTCTGGTCGCTGCAGTACTTCCTGCAATGCGTTTTCCTGCACAGAACCACAGGTTGCGATAACAAGTTTCTTTTTTAAGTCAGCTGAAACAAGATCTGCAACTTCATCTTTGTAAAAAGCAGGGCTTGCAAGAATGATGAACTGCGGATGAAGACGATCATTATATGCCGCAAGCTGTTTTGCAATGTCTGCGTATAATGAACCAGATGAACGCGCACGCAGCTCTTTCTTTTGAGGATCGCCTTTTAATGTAATGAGAAGCTCGATGCCCCACTGGCGCGTACGCGCAATAAATGCCTCATCACGATCGAAAATGCAGATGAGAATTGATTCAGATGCTTTTGTTGCTTCTTTCAGCTGGCTTTTATGATGAGATAACCATGCTTCTTTTGTGATCGTGTATTCTTGATGCTGCTCGAGCTGAAAGGTATGGTAGCTGCCACGCGGCATGTCATCTGGCCCATCAATAATCTTTCCGCTCACCCGAAGCTCAGCACCTGTGTAATCAACGTGCTCGACGACTATTTCGAGTACGGCTGTGCGGGTGACGTGCGTTGTTTTGCTGTCTGCGCTTCCTAATGTTATTTTTCTTGAGGTCTTGCCTCGAATGTGATCGCCTTCGTCAATGAGCTGTGATAAGTGCCATGCGTCTTCTGGAGAGGTTACAAGAAATGATACAATATTTTTTTTGAAATCTGAAAAGAGGAGCTTCATGAGAGGGCAATATGTTTATATACTAATAAATATTTTGCAAATTGGCATGAAATCAAAGAGAGGTCAGGCGGCAGCGGCTGCGGCACTGCTTGCAGTGATTGCCGGTCTTATTGTTCTGTATATCATATTTCTACAACCTGAGGACAGGGCAGAGTTGCTTGGGGAAGATTTCCGTATACGCAGCGGCAGCACATCGTTGCGCGGCTCTGGAAAGAATATTACACTGCTGAATGAAACGCCGGGCAGGATTGACTTCTTAAGCCAGAAAAAGATTGACCATGGTATACCAACAACACACCTATTCACCCATACACAAGGAGTGGTGATTGAGCAATTGAATTCATTAAGTGTACGCCGCTCTGTTTTTTCGTCGGAAGACGGCAGCATGGAATTTAGCATCAATGATTTGGCAAACACCGAGAATGTGCTGCTGAGTTTTGTGGTAACACAGAATAAAGGTCAATTGTTGATTACCGTTAATGATCAAGAGATATTTAACCGCGAGATAGCAACCGCAAATGTTGCACCAATTTCGATACCGCAGCGTGTACTCAGGCAGGACAATGTTATTGTGTTCCAAGTGAGTTCACCGGGTGCGGCGTTTTGGAGAACAAACCGCTATGCATTGCAAGATGTCAAAGTGACTGCGGATGTAACGAGAACAGATGCTCGGAGGAGCCGCAGCGTGTTTTTGATTGCAAATGCTGAATATAATAATTTTGATCGCGCGTTTTTGAAGTTCCAGCCTGATTGCAACATTAACACTGCAAGCCCGCTGGAGATTTTTATCAATGAATTTAATGTGTATTCTGCGGTGCCGGATTGCGGCGTGCAACGGCTGCGCTTAGAGTTTCCCACCACTTATTTGAGGCGTGGTGATAATGAGATATCGCTGAGCATTGAGCGAGGGGATTACACGATTTCACAAATGGGGATTGAAACAGAACTGAAAGAAGTTGACTTTCCAGTCTATTACTTCGATGTGAGTGAAGAACAATTTAGAGGCATACATAATAATAGCAAGGAAGTCATTGTTCGGCTTGATTTTGTTGATAGCGTTGACAGAAAACAAGGACAGTTGATTGTGAATGGGCATATCAATGGGTTTGATACCAAAGAGCTTTTTGTTGAAGATGACATTTCCCGAGATATTGAGCGCGGCAATAACGCAATTAAGATTAAACCTGAGAGGACGGTTGATATTAGAAAGATGACGGTGAGTGTTGTGGAGACTTAGTCATTAAATCGAGGATTAGCCAATCTATTTATTTCAGCAAAGCATATCCAATGGACCATGAAGCACATTTCGTTGCGCTCCATAGAGTGGTGTGTAAAAATCAACAGATGATTGGTTTTTAAGTCTGTTTGTTCTGAACCATCTCCTAAACTGACGCCATTGAATTGTCAAAAACACGCTATGGGCTAAAGCCCATAGCGTGTTTTTGAGCATGCTCAGAAATGAGTTATCTTATCCTCGGGCTGAAGCCCGAAGATTGCGAATGCTCATTTCTGACATTTCAATAGCGTTTGTAGCCTTTTGAGCTTTCATATTCTTTTTTATGGCACATAATGCCAACTTGCCTTTTTCCATTCTCGAGAATATACTACCCTCGAGATTTTACTTAAGTCTCGTTCTTTAGCCTATCAATCGCGCTATAAATCCTCGTATGAACCATATTATGCTTGAGCCTATATTCTTCATTTTATCTATGAAAGTTGATTCTTCGACTGCAGTGCACTTCATATCAACACATTTGCCTTCACAATCGTCATCAGTCAAGCATTCTGCCTGCTTGCAGATGTTTTTATCACAGAGTTTTGATGTGCAATCATTTGCGGTATTACATTGTTTTTCGTTGTCGCATAATGGACAGGAGCCTCCGCAATCAATATCAGATTCATCCTGATTCTTTATTCCATCGGTACAGGATACTGCTGCGGTGTATTCGCATAATCGTTCCTCTGCAGGTTTTGGCGTTGATTCAATCTTTGCTCCTTTTGGACAGGTCTCATCCACTGAACATAATCTTGTTTGCTTTCCTTCAAGGCTGCATTCACTCCACGATAAGCAATCCCATTGTGTTTTACATATTATTTCGGGTACGACCTTCTCTTTGCTTCTGATGCCCCCTCCTCCCCCACCACCTCCGCCGCCGCCCCCTGTGCTTGGCTCGCTGACTACTGGCGCCGGAGCTTGGGCAGGTTCCTCTGCAATCGCAAAATAGCTAAATCCTGGTGTGATTGCTTTGTACTGTATAGCTGATTCTGTTTCGCCCAAGAGTGTTGTGCTCATTTTTTCCCATTTTTCTGTTAAGCGATAGAGAGAAATGCGGTTTTTATCTGCATTGTGTTCTGTAAACCATGCATTTGGAATTTCAAAAATGATTATTTTGTCTCCTTGTGTTTCTAGTGACGTTGTAATCTCCACGATGCTGTGTGTCTTTCCCAGCTCTGCAACTTGGGGAGCTTCTTGCAGTGGTATTACTTTTAGATGAACATTGCCTATTGTTTCAGCAGTCAATTCTATCTGCTTTATTGGAACGTTTTTATTCGTCACTTCGATAATTTTCTTATTTTCTACAACCGCGACAAATTCTGTTGGAGCACACGCTTCTTCGCTTCCAGAACAATCCTGATCAATTCCATCGCAGGTTGTATCCGGGGCACTTGGATTAACCGCAGCGCTGTTGTCGTTGCAGTCGTTTACTTTTGCAGCATATCCCTGAGGCGCTGTGCATGCGCTTGTGCTTTCTGCACTCAAACCAAAGCCATCATTGTCCTTATCAATAAAGAAGCTTAATTTCACGTTTTCATCAATTTGTGCATCACAATTGTTGTCTGCATTATCGCAGACTTCTGCTGACGATGGATTTATATTAGCATTGTCATCATCGCAATCATTTGCCACTGTAACATATTCTTGTGGCACTATGCATGCCTCTATCTTTTCTGTTTCACTACCGAAACCGTCGCCATCCTTGTCACTAAAAAATGTTGATAAAACACCTTCATCCGTCTGCGCGTTGCAATTGTTATCGCTGTTATCACATATTTCTATTGATGCTGGATTTATTGCTGCACTGTTATCATTACAATCGCCGGCGCGCGCTGCATATCCGTCGAGTATTGAACAGGCTTCTTCTGTGTCCATAAGCAAGCCATATGTATCTTTATCTTGGTCACGATAAATTGTTACCTGCACATTTTCGTCTATTTGTGCATTACAATTATTATCAATAGAGTCGCATCTTTCAGCTGCATTTGGATTTACGGCTGCGTTATTATCGTTGCAATCTATCACACCGCATAATCCTCCTTCCAATTTTGAGCCATCGTTATCTGCGTCTGTGCCAAGTGCATCTGCTCCTGAACAGTCTTGGTCGATGTTGTCGCAGAGCAATTCTGTTGCAGATGGATTTATAGCTGGATTGTTGTCGTCGCAGTCATTTGAATTGATGACAAAACCAACGGGAGCTGTGCAGGATTTTATACTGCTTCCCGCACCGAATCCGTCTTTATCGTTGTCTTGGAAGAAGTCGAGCTTATTGAATCCTTCGTCAACCTGCCCATCGCAATCATTGTCTATACCGTCGCAAATTTCTGCTATATTTGGATTAGCTTGTGCGCTATTGTCATCACAGTCTGCAAGCGCAGGAGAACATAATATTATTCCTCCTATAAAACCATCATTATCTTTATCTTCGTATGGACACATGCCCGTAAGTTGCGGATCATGCATGAATTGCGACCAGCCTATCTTGCCTGCTGGAATTTCCCATACAAAAATTGATCCTCGCTGTTTTGATTCAAAATTTATAGAGTCAAGGGCGAGTGGTGACGTTCCTATAAGTTCGAATGTTCCATCTCCCTCCAGATCATCAATCTTGAAACCATGAATCATTGGGTCCCCATTACCATAAGCACCCTCTTGGAGAACTATCGACTCTCCAGAACTCGAAAGAAATGCCATATATTGCTTGTCAAATACGGTATATGGGACAATTAAATCCAGAGCGTCATCATTGTTTACATCCGATGAAAGTATATTTGAAACCTTGCCTCCTCCAAAACCTAAATCTCTTGGCCATCCGGGAAGCACGTTTGCATTTGCATCTCTTAATTCAAGCTGCCCAAACTGAGCTATTGCTAGTTCATTAAATCCATCGTCATTTGAGTCAACAATTGCAATGCTATATATACCGGTTTTCTGTATAGGCCAACCAGGTAACGTTTGTCCGTTCTTGTCGAGAACAGTTATGTAGTCTAGATCATGCCATATAACTTCGGGAATTCCGTCTTTTGTCATGTCTGCAACTAAAACTTGTGTTGTGCTTCCTGTTGCTGGCGTAGGCCAACCTGAGACAACAGACCCATCAGTGTTCAGAACATAGATACGACCAGTAAATCCGAAGGTCTCCATGATTGGTGTTACTATCTCTAATTCAGGATCATCGTCAAAATTACCGAACGCGGGGTTTGTTTGGAATTCTTTTTGGCCAATGGCACGAGATTTGCTCCCCCGCCTAAGAACGTTAAACGTTTGCCTATTCGGATAGTCTGTGTTCGGTAAACTCCACTTTTTTAAAATGGCACCTTTTTTATCAATAATGAAAAATGTCGCCATTCGGACCGGTTGATGCTCGTATGCTTGGATAACTATTTCAGATTCTCCATCCTGCTCAAGATCTATAACTGAAACTCCATACACCAGAAGAATCCGGTCTAGAATCACTGGGAATCCACTTACTTCAGATCCATCTCCATTGTATGCATGCAGTTTTGATGTGCCTGATCCATGCGTTACAGCCAAGATTTCATCGGCTGGATCGTTATCAAGATTTGTTACGGCTGGATGTCTGCTTCTTATGTATGTTGAGCCAAAATTTGGTATTTCTTTTATGAATTTACCTTGTGCACTGTACAACAATATTGATTTTGTTAAACTTACAATAATCTCTTTTACTCCATTTCCATCGACATCTGCTGTCAAAACATCCATATTTCCGAGAAGTGCGTTGCCCCCGAATTGATAGTCCGGCCATGGAATCCGTTGCGGCCACCCTTCTTTTACCGTCGGATCAGCAACTATGTCAAATATATAATCAATTATTGTATCGCCGGTTAACAATTGCACCGTTAATTTGAAATCATATGCTTGTAATGTCGGCTCTGGTGCAAATAATGCATTTATTTGATTAGTTTCTACATATTGAATTCTGTCGCTTGCATAGTTTGCATCTCCTTTTTTCTTATACTCTATGGTATATGAAGCAATATCTCGAAGATTTGTGGCTTGTATTTCTATAGGCCGTTTTGCACTGTATAAATCGTTATTCAATGGAGAATCAATCTGTAGAATATCAATAGTTACTGTCGCTTCGGCTATACTTTCGCGACCGGCATCGTCTTGCACTCGTAACTGAATAATAGATCGTCCGTCTGGTAATATTAAATTGTCATATAATAGACCACGCGTTCGGCCGCTATACGAAGCTATATCTCGCTGAATACCATTCACGATGTATTTAAGCTGATATGACACTGCATTTGTTCCGTCAGCGATACCTTTAATGTCTATAACTCCGTTTTCTGGCGGAGATAATTCTAACTCAGCAATGGGCGGTGGGCTTGTTAGTTGAATCGCAACATCTGCCCTTACCAATCCATTTCCTTGTATGACCGAATCTTGATTAATGCTTTCTGTAGCGAATTTTATTGCTGACTTCATTTCTTCTGGTGTCCATGAAGGATTTTTTTGTTTCAGTAAAGCAGTTACGCCCGCAACATGCGGTGTTGCCATACTGGTTCCAGAAATAGCAATGTGTTTGTCGTCAAGACAGTGGCTGTCAATATTCTTTGCATCTTTTATTCTCTGCCATATTTTATCCTGCGAAGATTGAGCTGCACATATACTCACGCCTGGGGCTATAACATCTGGCTTATTCAACGTGCCCCCAGGCCATTGAACAGGTCCGCGTGAAGAAAATGATGCAATCTTCTTGGTCTTATCAACTGCTCCCACTGTAATTGCTGTTCGTGCAGTGCCAGGGCTTCCTATTGTTTGTTCAGCTGGACCAGAATTTCCAGCAGCAACGATAGCTACAACACCGTTACGTACGGCTCTGTCAATTGCCTGTGATGCAAGATCATCTGGGTTTCCTCCACTTCCAAGGCTTAAACTTATGATATTCACTCCATCATTTACGGCTTTGTCAATTCCGGCAATAACATTTGCTAATGTGCCGCTGCCACTTGAACTCAGCACTTTATATGCTACGATATGTGCATCTGGAGCGATGCCCCATAATTCGTTTGATTCGTAAATATTATTATTGTTGTAGTCTCCTTTGCCTGCTGCTGTCGCTGCTACATGTGTACCGTGTCCGTGGTCATCCATCGGATCAGCATCGTTGTTGAAGAAATCATAGCCGCCGATGACTTTGCAGCCTGCTCCTAAGCATTCACCAAGATCCGGGTGTGTATAATCGACACCAGTATCTATAATCCCGATGGTAATTCCCTGGCCTGTATATCCTTGCTCCCAAACTCCGCCAGGAGAACTTGCGCCAATCATATCGGCAGATTCCTGCAATAATATTTCTGTATAGTCTCCCGATGATAAAACATCTGTGCTTGCTTCGATTGGATCTCTTGTGAAGCTAAATACATTTGGTTTGTCTGGACTTGTTCTTGTGTACGTTTCTGTAATCTCATGATTATCTAAAATTCCTACTATAACGTTCGGATAAATCCTTTTTACTTCAGGCAACCGTGCGATTTCTTCCACTTCCTGCTCTGTAACTGTTTCCTCCAGAATAACAGCATTCATCACCGTGTTAGCAATTGGCATTATCTCTGTCGCTTCGACCGATGTTGTTTGTTCAATCTTCGCAATAATCTCCTGCTGCCCTTCGATAACCTGCTGCTCAACAACTTCAGAAACCTCAGCAAGTTCTGCTTCTAACACCTGAACTTGCTGTTCTGCTTCAATAACATCCGTTGCTTGCCCAATTAAATCTCCCGATATAATTCCACTTTCAATCTGTTTAATTTCTTCTTTAATTTCAAGAACTTCGGCGTTCTCTAAAACTGCTGGTTCTTCTAGTTCAACAATATATCCTTCGCACTCTGCCTCCGGCGGACAGGGGACTATCTCTACGATATTGGAAAACTGTGTTGCTTTACCTGCGATGTCTTTAGAATAATCGATTCCTCCGTAGATAATAACCCCCATAATGATAATAGAAACAGTCCATAGAATAATCTGCTCTTTATGCTTTGCTTTGCTCCTCTTTTTCACTTTATGAAGTATATCTTATTCCTTTTTAAAGCATCCTAAGCAAGCAGTATCTCCGAATGAAAATCCAACTTAGTAATATTTTATATTTCAAACGTTTTTTTGGTACTTTTGGCACGGCCGTAAAGTCCATCAGGCTCTCTATTGTCCTCAGAACTGCGTCATTGAATCGCAGCGAGCTGCGGCGTATGGACGCTGTTTGAGCAATCAAAAATATACCGCCGCTATTATAAATCAAAGGGCAGGTAACTTTTTATAGTGTGCTTTATTAGTTCTGTATTGAAAAAGAGGAATTTATGGCTGATACATCTGCTGAAACACCGAAAAAAGAGGCAGCTGCTGAAACACCGAAGAAGGAAGCGGACTGGGCTGCGCAGTTTAAGGTAGGTGAAGGGAAACGAGTAACGCCTGAGCCGCGTGCCGATCCCGCTGTTAGTGGCGGGGTGGGAGTAGCTACAAGAGTCATCCGAAAAGGCTTTGGTGAGGATTGGACGTTAAAAAAAGATTGGCAGCAGACCAAAGAATTGTTTCCACAACGTGCAGAAACGGCTTGGAAAGTAACAAAAGGAACGGGCAAAGCTGGCTGGAGAGTTGGCTCTTTTCTTGTTACCGGAATTGGTCTTAACGCGTTCCATTTTGGGTTTAGGTATGCGGATATGATTCTTATTGTCCTTGGCATCTTCAAGTTCGCACTTCAATACGCAGGAGTGATTGAATCAACCGGAGCAACTGCAGCATTGATATCTACCATTTTATTGTTGTTCACAGCGCTTGCAGTACTCAATGGGGAAGGGTTTGTGCTTGCGGTGCTTGGTGTCATCTATGTCATGTATTTCAATTTTCCACCCAATCCTGCATTTTTGTATATTGCGCTGCCTATCATTATTTTTGGTACTATTCTTTTTGGGCTTCCCAGCGTGCTGAATGTGCGAGTGATTCCTGCATTCCTTGTCTATTTTTATGATATTGGTGCGTTCCACACGCTTGTTCAATCATTAGGGTTAGTTGTTCCAGATACCATGAGCAATGTCATCGCCCTCACCCCATGGTGGACCATTATCGGTTTTGTTTATCTCGACACCGAACAATACAAAAGAAAAGGGTTTGTTGGTTTCATGAAAGGTTTATGCATGCTGTATGTTGTTTTTTCTGTGCTTGCGACTGCCATGCCCGGCATCGGGTTTGCGCAAACGCCGCTGCTTGAAGAATTCCAGCAGGCACGAACACAGCTTGAAGCAGGAACACTGAAAGGGGAACATCCGATACTCTCTCAAATTGCGTGTGCGGTGAATATAGGAAAGATTACACAGCAGATAGGAAAAGAACAGACCGGAGCGCTGAGCTTTGATGAATGTGTCAAACGAAGGCAGGCTGAATCAAAATGCAAGCCGCTCGAAAAGACTGACTTAGAAGAGTATCAAGAATGCATTCAAGTTGCACGCGGCGAAAAACAAGATGCACGTGTTGTTGGGGCGATCGATGCTACACAGAGCGAACCGACAGTATTCAGAGTAGAAAAAGGCCAAGGATATCTTGATAAGATTGATGCTGATGAGCCTGTGCCGTTTTTGCTTGATGTGAAAAATCCGCGCAAGAACGAATTAAACTTTGAAGTTACCTGCGTCTATGAAGCAGGAAACAAGAAGATTGATGGCAATGGATTTACGTTCACAACGACCGAAGAATTGCCTGAGCCGCATGCGTTTTCATGCAGGACATCAGCGTTGCCGCCGGGCATTGGAAAATGGAAAGTGCGTGTAATTGCACGCGGGTTGACGACGACTGTTGGACTGCATCGCTTTTTTGTTGGAGATAAAAAAGAACTGTTAGAAGATATCGCACAGACATTTTTTCTGACGTCCTCTGCGCAAGCTGCTGCGTCGACTGCTGCACAGCCTCGCGGACCGCCTGATCCTGTGCGATTGGATTTTATTTTGGGGCAGCCACCACAAAACCCACTTATTCAAACGAAGGATCCACAGCTTATTGCAACGATAAAGAACGCAGGCGGTGGCGAGATTGTTGGCATTGAACGAGCAGAGATTGAGATGGATACAGCTCAGTTTTCATTAGGGCCAGAATGCAAGCTGCAGGCGAATGGAGATTTTTTTGTGAATCCGGAGATCAATGAGATTGTTGCAAACAGGAAGAAAGACAGGGAAATTCGTTTTGCGTTTTGTGAGCTTGTGATGAGTGATGTTTACCGATTCCCGGAAATCCCATTCCCTAAATATTTTATCAGCACGATTACGTATGATTATGCTATCGAGAAAGATTTTCCAATCACGGTGTTCCAGCCGAGAGAGGCAATAACATGAAAAGTGTAGCTTTGGTGATGATGGTATTATTATTGGTTTCTTGTACGCGAAGCACTGCGAATGACCCCATTGATATCAATTTCAAAAGTGGCACATCAGGCATTGAGCTTCAATTACTTGCTAACCATCCGCCACGGCGCATTGTTGAAGGAAGCACATTCAATATTGCAGTGCAGGTAAGCAATACAGGTGCATATGACATGGGTGTTGGCGAAATCACAGTGATCGGATTGGATCAGGTGTATACGCCAATCGAACGGCAAGATGCAGTGATACCCCCGTTAAAAGGACGGAGCGAAAGCAATAATCAAGGTGACTTTTATGTGCAAGAGTTTAGTGGGGGCAAGACTGTTGTGCCACCAGGTGCAAAAGAGTATCGCGCGAAGTTTCTGCTTGTTGCAGCATATGAATACATGAATGTTGTTGGAAAGGATGTGTGTATTAATCCTGCGCTAATTGAAATCGAATCTGAACAGGCAAGCTGTCAAATTCAAGACCGCATACGCTTATCAGGTCAAGGTGCACCGGTTGCTGTCACGCAGATCGAAGAAACAGTAAGTCCCGTAGGTGATGATGTTAAAATTGACTTTATACTCACGATTGATAACCGCGGACGCGGAAAAGTAGTGTCGCCTATACTCATCAGTGATGTGCGCTTGGGCACAAAGCCATTGACCTGCAATAAGCGGGAGATAACGATGTTTGAGCTTGAGAATAAGAGAAACACGGTTGTGTGTTCACGAACCGAGCAGCGGCAAAGTGCCTACACGTCACCATTATCTGCGACACTTCAATATATGTACAAAACAACAGAAGAAGGAGAGTTTGTTGTGCAGCGATCGCGCTAGATTTAAAAAGGCAGAAGATTTGAGGGAACGTATGAAAAAAGTGGGATTGGTTATTCTTGTTGGGCTGTTCATCCTGTCATGCACGCCGCGCAATCCTGAAAATATTAATCAAGTATCTGCAGTCACAGAATTTGTACGATCAGGAGTGCAGGGTGTGGATATGCGGTTTGTGCAAAACTTGCCGCCCCGACAAATTTATGACACTGCTGATTTGTTTGCACTGCTTGAATTGAGGAACTTAGGTAATTATGATCTTGGCCGCGAGACATTCCAGCAGTGCGTTGTTCAGCTTGGCGGATTTGATCCAAGCATTATTCGCGGGATTAACGAACGGCAAAGCTGCGGTGATTTGCCGGGTAAGAGCGAATTTGTTGTCGATGGCGGATTTTCAACGGTTGAATTTGCATCAAGCAGCATCATATTGCCGCAAGATGTTGATAAATACGAGCCGCCGCTCGTGGCGACTGCATGCTACGAATACAAAACGGTTGCTGCACCTCAAGTGTGCATTGACCCGGATTTTTTTGAGATAACATCGTCGCAGCGTGCTTGTGATGTGCGCGACTTTGGGCTTGGTGGAGGGCAAGGCGGGCCAGTAGGGGTAACATATGTTAATGTTGACATGGTTGGCAGCCGTGCACAATTCCAGATAGAAGTAGCAAACCTTGGCTCAGGACGGGTTGTGTCGCCACGGGCAAGCATTACCCAATGCCCAGGTGGGTTGAGATATAAAGATTTTGATGAAGTGCAGTTTCAGGTTGAATTATCAGGAGCGCGGCTTGTGCGATGTGCACCCAGTGACCAATTTGTGCGCTTAGGAGATGGACGAGGGCGGTTTGTATGCACATTTGATGTAGGAAATGTGCCGGCGTATGAAACACCGATGCGGATTGAGCTGAATTATAATTATATGCAGTCGATACGAACGCCTGTTGAGATCATACGGACGCCGGAGTAAGCTGAAATTGCCGATTACATTCAAAATGTTTAAATACCGCAAGAAAATCCATTATGCTATGAAAAGAGTGATGTTGTTCTCAGTCTTGCTTGTCATATTTCTTGCTGCGTGTGAACAAAATGATGAGGTTTCGAATGTTGATTCTGTATTTGAAGGCGGCAGCCAAGGCGTTGTTGCAGAATTCGAGCCGTTTGGCGTTGAGGAAAGCGGCGTATTCACCATATTTGACACGGAGAATTTTCCCATTGAGATTGTATTAAGGAATCTTGGCGAAGAAGATATTTTGCCTGGGAATGTGAATATTACGCTCAAAGGAATCAATACAAATGATTTTACAGGCATTGTTTCACGAGAATTGACAAATGATGAGACGATTGAAAAAATTTCTGAGTTTAACCCGCAGGGAGATGAGGAAATTATTGACTTTACGCCTGTTGAAGATGCTCGGTATAAGCTGAATGTGACGGGTTTTTTCCAGCCCGATATTTTTGCGCTGGTTGATTTTAATTACAAGACACATGTTGTGATACCTAATGTTTGTTACAAAGAAGACCCGACAGATGAATCAATCTGTGATGTGCAAGGCAACAAGGCAGTATTTGTATCAAGCGCACCTGTTACTGTTACAAGTGTAACAGAGGACATCGCCGGCAGAGGAATTATTGTGTTAAGCATAATTGTATCAAATGTAGGCGGAGGACGAGTAACGTTGCCTGATACTGATTTTGACACACGCTTCGATCAAATTGCATTTACCATGGAAACAGATCCTGCAGATTGGGAATGTAGATCAGGCGGGCGGGAGAATCAAGCACGCTTAGTTAATGGACAGGCGACAATAACATGCAGACTGCGTGAACCACTTGAGGAGGAGACACTGTTTACAAAGCAGGTTGAACTTACACTGAAATATAAATATCAGGATATTATTCAGCAGACGATTAGGATTAGAGAGAGTTTGGAGTAGGTTTTTATTATTTTGAATGCTGCGTGGCATGCACAACAGCTGCCAAGAATGATTCTAACTGCACATATTCATCGCTGCCCTCAGTCATGCGAAACTCAGTTTCTCCGCATTTTTCGACCAGCTCTACTTTTTGGCGGTCGGTGATTTTTAAGTTCCAGATTTCACGCTGGATGTGCTTTATCATATCAAGGCCGCTCAAGCCGTGCTCAAGCATTGTTTTCAGCAGCTTGTTTCTTGCATCTATGAATTTGTTTGTGCATGCAAGCTCAAGAATAGCGAGGATGTCATGCGGACGGGCACTTGAGACAATGCTGTAAATACTGTCAACCGTAATATTTTTCTGAATGACGGCAATGCTTTGCAAAATGTTTTCAATGCGACGGCAATCGCCGCCTGAGATGTTGTATAGTGCGTCAACCACGTCAGGCGCTATTGTTAACTGTTCGCGCTGGGCGATTATTGTCACGATTGCAGCAACGTCATCTTTTGTTAATGGCTTGAAATGAAATACTGCGCAACGGGATTGAATGGGGTCGATGATTTTTGATGAATAGTTGCAATTGTGGGAAACAAAGCTATTTGTAATAAAATTATGGTCATTTTGACAAGTGATATCCATCACTATATCTTCCTCGATTTCTTTAATTTCTGCTATTTCATTTAAAAGAAGGTTATCCATGGCCTCGATATTTTTTGTCCATTCGTCAAATGTCATTTGAGAAAGGCGTGGAGAGTGTATTTCTTTCTTTTTCATTCTACTATAAACAAAATCTGAGCTAACACCGTATTTTCGAGCCGTTTCAAAAATACCATAACCATTGTTGACTGCTTCAATCACTAACGGTGATTTTTTGCGTAATATCTCGACAAGATATTCTTTATACCTCAAATATTCGGCAGATAAACGTGCAAGCCTTATTTTATAGTGCTCATAGGCGTATCCGATTCGAGAAAAATATCTAAACATATTGTGATTATTTGCCCGTAAAACTAATTGAGCAGTGAAAACAGGAACGTTGTCTCGTGTTCGGATCTCCCCCTTATCCTGAACTGCAACGTACGTATCAACTTCAAATTCTTTGAATAGGTCGCTGAGATCATCGTAATAGTTAAAGATTTCATTTTTAAGGTTCTTTGCTTTATTTTGCCGTAAGGATACTGCGCCACAATTCTTTCTTTTCCATGAAGGTTTATCGGCATCACAGCCAAAAAGTGCTCGTAAAAATTCTCTTTTCACATATTTCGTCCCATTTTTAATAAAAAGTGGTACTCTATAGGGGATAACGACTTTATCACCTTTTGGAACGCCAAGATGTTGTAAAAGCAATGATAATGGCTTTGAATCAAGGCTGAATGAGGTGGTTATTCCATCGAATGTTCTTCCTCTAATAGTATTTGTAAGAGCTTTAGAAGTTATCTTTGAATAATTTTTATATCCTAAAATCTCAAGATCTTTTTGAACTTCTTTTAAAGTTAAATCATTCCCTGTAAAATGCAGTCGAATATCATTGCGCACGAGATGTCCATCCCCAAGCATAAATCCACAAAGCCGTGCGAGTGCACCAACTTTTTCTATGTCGTTATAGGTGATGCCGAGGAGTTCTTTTCTTGTCAGTTCCCCTAGGACTCGGTCAATTCTTCCACGAGCAACATTGTTCTCTGATTTTTTAACTGCAGAATAAGACATTTCTAGTTTAAACTCATTCTGAATAAATCTTCTGATATCCATATTATTTCTTAGAACAATTGCTTTCTTATCTGTAACAAAAAAAGAGTGTATTTTTTTATTTCTACTCCGCCGGATATAACTTTTTCTCTCAAGCGCAGGAAGTAAATAATTAACGCCCATTCGCGTTAAACCAAGTGCTCGCTGTAGGTCTTGGCGTGTTATATTAGGATTATTCTTTATAATTGAATATATCTCAAATTCTCGTGGTGTGAGCCCGTCTTTGATCTGTCTTAGCTCAAATATTCTCTTCAAGATCTGCTCTTTTGCTATTGAATGGAGCTTATTGAAATGAGCTGTATCGCCAATTGCTTTGAGACCGTCATTTGCTTCAGTTCGCGACAAAAATTGAACAAAATTGCTTACATTAATTATTCTAGTTGGACTATTTTCAACAGGAGTTGTCTCAAGATTTGGGTATATAAGTAACCTATCGTTTTTAGTAAGCTTACCTGATTCTTTCCATCCAGCTACTGTGTATAATTGGTGGTCCTCTGTCACTTTTATCTTCCGCCCGCTTGTTGTTGTAATCTCTAATACTTTTTTTCCTATCGAAGAAGCTGGAAACTTTACTGCTGCAACTGCAATATCACTTTTTATTGAATGTTTTGAGGACAAGTTTTCTATGTGAATATGTGGTGAATTAGATTCGTATTGATCAACAAAATCATTTATTTTTATCTCTCGTTCTCCAGGTAAAAGAATTTTAGTATCGGGTGTTACACAGCTCAAAATGAATCTCGCAGTTTTTGTGTAGCGTTCCATGGTGCGCCTCAATGCCTGCTGCGCTTCTCTTGTGAGTGCGTCGCTTTCGTCGAGGTAAATCACTTTGAACGGCATGGTGCTGAGTGAACGGGTTCGAGCAAAATCCTTGACTTTGACACGGACAACATCGATGCCACGCTCGTCTGATGCGTTTAATTCGAGAAAATGCTGTTTCCAGTCGTCGCCATATAATGCACGTGCGATAACTAAAGAGAGGGATGTTTTTCCGACTCCTGCAGGGCCCGAAAATAAAAGATGAGGCATGTTTTTTTGTTCAACAAATGCCCGAATGCGGTTGACGATATCTTTATGGCCTTTGATGTCATCGAATGTTACTGGGCGGTATTTTTCCGTCCACATTGCGTGCTCGTCCATCCGATGATGTGGAAAGAAGGGGTTTAAATAATTATAGGCGAGCGGACTAATGCACATCAATAAAATAATCTCGAACAGAACAAGGGCTGTTTTTACTTATCTCAAGCAGGATTGCCTGATCCTACTGCATAAGGCTATCAATTTGTCCTTCTTGAATCTCCTGAAATAAAAATCCCAGCTCTAATTAACTAATCAATACCCCGCCCCTCGGGGCGGCTGGGATTTTTAAAGTTGCAAAAACCCAATCACCGCAAGCGGTGGGG